>JGI20207J14881_1000088_pt1 | contig 30239 bp, 23 predicted proteins | sample NGESurdeep092012_4_FD_14881 | JGI IMG/M metagenome (IMG submission 14881)
CCTATCCCTCACGCGGCGAAGGCTTTGGCCTTCCGGTCTTGGAGGCGATGGCCTGTGGCGCGTCGGTCGTGACGACGCGCGACACGGTGATGGCGGAAATCGCCGGCGACGGCGCACGGCTCGTGCCGGTCGGTGACGCGCAGGCGCTCGCGACGTCAATCGACGACGTCCTCGAATCGAGTGAGGACGAGCGGCGAACGTGGGCCCATCGAGCTCGCGAGCGCGCCGAGCACTTCACGTGGGAGCACTGCGTCGCGCTGCACCTCGTGGCGTACGAAAAGGCGACGGTGCGCTGATGCGTGCTCTCGTCACCGGATCGCAGGGCTTCGTTGGTAAGCACCTCATTGCGCACCTGCGGGTCAGCGGCGATGAAGTCGAGGGCATCGACCGTGAGCGCGACGTCACGGACGCGGACAGCATGCGTGAGATCTTCGACGCGTTTCGCCCCGACGTCACGTACCACCTCGCGGCCCTCACCCACGTGGGTGACTCGTGGGATCAAGCGAGTGAGTTCACACGCGTCAACGTCGTGGGCACGCAGCGCGTGCTGGACGCGGCGTACGCCTCGGTTCCAAAAGCGAGGACCCTGGTCGTCAGTTCGTCCGAGGTCTACGGCGTCGTGCGAGAAGAGGACCTTCCGATTCGAGAGAACTATCGCGTCGCGCCGGCCAACCCTTACTCCTCGAGCAAGGTCGAGGCCGAACGGGTCGCGCACGACGTCGTTCGCTGTCGAGCGCAGCACGTGATCGTGGTGCGCCCGTTCAATCATCTCGGGCCCGGTCAGGCGCCCAACTTCGTGGTGCCCGCGCTCGCGAGCCGACTCTTGGACGCGCGCGATCGCGGTGACGCTGAGATCCCAGTAGGGGACCTCACCACGCGACGTGACTTCAGCGACGTACGCGACGTGGTCCGTGCGTACCGACTCCTCGCGCTTCTCGGCGTCGCGGGCGAAACGTACAACGTCGCGTCCGGACACGACGTGTCGTTGCTCGACATTGCGAACGATCTCGTGCGCCTCGTCTCGCCCGAGACGAGGCTCGTCGTCGACCCCGCGCTCCTTCGCCCGAACGAGGTGCCCGTCTTTCGCGGGAGCTTCGACAAGCTCAACGAGGCAACGGGTTGGTCGCCGCGAATTCCCTTGTCGGTGTCGCTGCACGACGTCGTCGACGATCTCGTCACGCGGCGTGACCCGCGTTAGGAAATTCGGGCAACGCAAGGGATTTCGGCGCGTTCGGCGTCAAAATCGCTCGTGAGGGCCAACTAGCCTTGAAGGACTGATGGACTCTCGTGCCCCGGCCGTTGTTGCCGTCATCGTTACCACCGGTTCCGGGCCGGGCCTCGAAGCCACCTTGGCTTCCCTGGCGGCCCAGAACTACGAGGAACTGAGCCTGCTCGTCGTGGCGAACGGGGATGCTCAGCACGTGCCCGCGCGCGTCGCCGCTGTCGCGCCGAACGCTTTCGTACGGATCCTCGAGGAGAATCGGGGCTTCGGGCCGGCGTGCAACGAAGCGGCTCTCATGATCGAGGGCTCTGCCTTCTTCCTCTTCTGTCACGACGACGTGCGCCTCGAACCGGACGCGGTGCAGCTCATGGTCGAAGCGGCGTACCGCACGAACGCGGGCGTCGTCACGCCAAAGGTTGTCGCCTACGAAGACCCTCTCGTCTTGCTGCACGCCGGTCAGACGTGCGACCGATTCGGCGTCGTGCGCGAGCGCGTGGAGCTCGGAGAGATCGACCACGGCCAACAGGACCTCGAACGCGACGTCTTCGTGGCGCCGGGCGGGGTCACCCTGGTTCGTGCGGACCTCTTTACGACGTTGCGAGGATTCGATCCCCTCATCACGCTGCTCGGTGAGGACCTCGACCTCTGCTGGCGCGCACAGGTGGCGGGCGCACGTATAGTGGTCGCCCCACTGGCCAAAGTGGCCCACCGAGAGACCATCGCAACCGGCGAGCGCCTGGTGACGGCGGTCGGCACGCGTGGGGCCAGTCGCCAAGACCTCCAACGCCGACACCAGCTCCTCGTCGTCGCCACCGGCTGGGGACGACGACAGGTGGTCTGGACGTTGTTGACCCTCTTCGTCATCGACGTCTTCGAGGTCGGTCTCTCGCTCGCCAGTGGAGACCTCGACCGCGCCGGCGCCATCATCGGATCGTGGCGTTGGCTGATCAAACAGCGACGTCGGGTTCGCCAACGTCGTCGCCAACTACACCGACTTCGCGTTCTCTCCGACTCGGAACTGCACCGCCTCCAGGTCGGCGGTGCCAGTCGACTGAAGCACTTCTTCGTCACGCTGCTCCGTGAGGGGTACGACAAGGCGCGAGGCATCCTGCCCCCCGAAGACACGCTCGAGCTCGAGGAGGAGAGCGAAGCGGCCGGCGTCGGTTTCGCCGCCGCCTTCTCCGAGGACGAGGAGTTCGACGAGATCGCTGAAAGTGGTCTGTCGGAGCTTCGCACGCGCCCTTCACGTTTCATGACGTCGTTTCGCTCACAGGCAACCGTCGTCTCGATCATCGCCGTGTTGTGGCTCATCGGATCGAGGAACCTCGTCGCGATCCACCTTCCACTGGTGGGTCGTCTGGCGCCCCTCGACTCGTGGTGGTCGACGTGGCGTCACTTCTTCGCGTCGTGGTCGTCCAACGGCGTCGGATCGGGCTCGCCGGGTATGCCCGGCTACGGGGTCCTCGCTTTCGCGGGGACGCTCGTGTTCGGCCGCATGGGCGTCTTACCGCGCCTGGCGCTGATCCTGGCCGTGCCCGTTGGCGCCGTGGGCGTTGGCCAGATCTTGAAGGATCGCGCGTCGAATCGAGCGCGCATCTTTGGCGCCGTGGCCTACGCCGCCATGCCCCTTGGTGTCAACATGATCAGCCAAGGACGCGTCGACGTCTTGGTGGTCGTGGCGGGCCTGCCCTACATCGTGCGACGGATCTTCGCGTTGATGGACGTGTCCGGTTTTCGACCGGTTCCCTACAGCGATCCCTTGCCATTCGGGCACCGAGGGTGGCGAACGACCGAGTCCGGCCAGCGAATGGTCCTCATCATGTTGATCGCGATCGTGTCGGCGATGGCGCCCGGAACGCTCGTGGTCGTCGCGCTCGTGGTCGTGGGCGCGGCGGTGGCGCGACTCTTCGAGCCCGATCCCCACACGTCGTTTCACGGATCGTTCCGGTTCCTCGGCTCGCTCCTCGTGAACGTCGCGATCTTCCTGATTCCGATGACCATCAACGTCGCCTTCGCCGGACGGCGCGCGCTGGAGATCTTCGGACTCGCGCGCGGGCCGTGGTCGGTGCCGACCTTCAGTTACCTCCTGCGAGACGTCGACGGCACGTTCGGCACGTCGTGGTGGGGTTGGCTCCTGCCGCTGGCGGCGGTCTTCGCTCTCGTCCTCTGCAAGGGCGATCGACGTCGCGTGGCCTCGAAAGTGCTGGTGATCGCCGCCCTGACCCTCGTGCTCGCGGCGGTCGTCTCACGGCACTGGTTGGGGTCGTTCTCGCCCGACCTCGACGTCTTATTGGCCCTCTACGCGGTGATGCTCGCAACGTTGATCGGACTCGGCATCGCGGCCCTCGAACACGATCTCCGCGACGCGGGCTTCGGCTGGCGCCAGATCGTCGCGGGACTCTCCGTCGCCACGTTGCTCGTGGCGACGTTGCCGTTCCTCGCCAACTTCGGCAGTGGTCGCTTCGACCTTCCGACGACAAGCGTCGCGGAGTCGCTGTCCGCCCTCACGCCCTCGACGGCCGGCGGGTTTCGCGTTCTCTGGCTCGGCGATCCCTCCGTCGTGCCCCTCCCGGGTTGGTCGGTGGCGCCGGGACTCGAAGCCGCGACGTCCATGAACGGACTTCCGGGGGGAGCGAACCTCTTCAACCCACCCGACTCGGGAACGAGTGACGTCATCATGCAGGCCGTACAGAGCGCGCTCGCCGGTCACACCGTTCGCCTAGGCGAACTCCTCGCGCCCGCGGGCATCTCCACCATCGTCGTGATGAACTCGTCGGCGCCCGAACTCTCGGGCGTGCAAAACGTGCCCCTGCACCGTCCACCGGGCGAGCTCCTCACCGCGCTCGACAACCAGAGTGACCTCGCCTTGGACCTGCAGACCTCGTCGGTCGAGGTGTTCTCGAATTCGCTCTTTCACGGCATCGTCGCCGCGACCAATCCCGGCTCGACGTCTCTCTCGCCCATTTTCAGTACGAACTCCTTCTCGGGACCCCTCACCGCGGGATCGACCGTCGTCGCGGGACTCGCGCCCGCGGGAGCGTTCGCCCTCGACGTCAACGGCGTGGCGGCGCCACGAACGACGCAGGGAAGTTGGACGCCCTTCTACAACGTCGCGCCGGCCCCGACGAGCCCCGTGGGCACCATTGTCTTGCACCAGTTCCCCTTGAACGGTCTCCTCGCGCTCTTCACCTTGGGGATGTGGGGAATCGTCTGGCTCGGCTTCGGGTGGGTGCACCGACTCGAGTGGCTCTTCACCGGACGTCGTCGTGTCGTGACGGCTCGCGTACCGAAGGACGACGATGTTTAAGCTCCGCCGCGTCCCGGTCCTGCTCGTGGTTCTCGTTCTCCTCGTGGCGACCGGGGTCGTGACGTCGCTCCATCGGCCCGTCAATCCCTCCGAACTGCCGAACGGTCTCTCGGTGTCGTTGGACGCGGAATCGACCGCGCTGTACTGCACCGGGATCTCGAACGCGAGGGGCACGCCGGGACGCGTGACGTTCTTCAACACGTCCTCGGCGAGTCGAAATCTCAGCGTCAGCGTCGTCTCCGACAAGGGAAATCTGTACCACGGTTCGATTGAACTGGCCGCACACGCGGCGCAGTCGATCGAACCCGGCGTCGTAGACAAGAGCGCCACGAGCGCGACGTACGCCGTCGCAGTGCAGATCAGCGGCGGTGGCGTCGTCGCTGAAGAGATCGCGGGGACCGGTCGCACCGAGGTCCCGTGCAGTGCGTCGGGCGTCACGCGCTGGTACGCGACGGGCTTCAACACACTGGTCGGCTCGAGCGCGTACCTGAGCGTCTATAACCCGACGGCGACGGCGGCCGTACTCAACGCGTCCATTTTCACGGCGGCGGGCTTCTACGCGCCGGCGTCCTTTCAGGGCATCAGCGTCCCCGCGCACACCCAGACCGAGATCAACCTGGGCAAACAAGTCGTCAACACGACGAACGTCGGCGTCGGCGTGCGCGTCCTTCGCGGTTCGCTCGAGATCGTCGGCGTCGAGAGCTCCGCGGGCACCGTCTCGTTCGAGCAGGGCGTCACCGACGTGGTGAACGAGACCTGGTATCCGAACGTCACGACGGTCCAGTCCGCCGTCGCGCAGATCCGCGTGGCCAATCCCACCGACGTCGCGGCCGAGGTCACGGTCGACGTTGCCTTGAGTCCCTACACCGTCTCACCCCAGACCCTCAGCGTGTCGCCCTTCAGCACCGGGCTCATCGTAATCACGCCGAACCCCGCCATTCCGGCGGCCGGTTACGCGAACTTGACCGTCCACTCGAACGTCCCCGTCGTCACCGCACTCGCGACGGGTTCTGGTCTCTCGATCGCCCTCTCTTCGCCGCAGGTGCCGAGCGACGCGTTACTGGTTCGCGACTTCACGGGCTTGGGCTTTGACGCCGCGACGCTGACCAACACGTCGACGCGGTCGATCACCTTGACGACCTCGTCGTTCAACGCGGCCAAACCGGACGTCATCACCGTCACGGGAGGCAACAAGCTCGCAGCGGGTGCCACGGAGCCGCTCTCGTCGTTGATACCAAATATCGCCACCACGAACGACGCGTTCCTCATCTCGGCGTCGAAGCCCGCGTTGATCGCGTCGATGACGTTGCCGAGTCGCCCCAAGGGCGTGAACGTGGTGACGCCGCTAGACGGCAGGTAGTGTCGGCGGCTGCCAGTTGGCGGTCGCGGGCACGGGGGGCGTCGCTGGTGTGGCGGCGGCCGGGGCGACGGGCGTCGCTTCCTTCTTTGCCGACTTGCCAACGCCACTCAGAGCGCTGACCGTCTTCGTTCCTTCGGGGTGCACGGGCTCGCCGTTCGCCTCGTCGATCAGTCGCGCGGCGTCGGCGCCGTCGATGGTCTCGTGCTCGAGGAGTGCTCTCGTCAACGACTCGAGCCCACGGCGGTGCAGGGTGAGTACTTCAATCGCCCTCGACTCCTGCTCGCGCAGGATGCGCTCTATCTCGTCATCGATGACCTTCGAAGTGTGGTCGGAGTAGTCACGAGTGTGCATGAGGTCTTCACCTAGGAACACTTGATTGTTCGAGCCCCAGGCCATGGGACCGATCTCCTTGGACATGCCCCACTCGCGCACCATGCGCCGAGCGAGCTCGGTGTTGCGCTGGAGGTCGTCCGCGGCACCGGTGGAGAGATCGCCGTAGACCAAGAGTTCCGCGACGCGACCACCCATTCGCATGCAGAGCGAGTCTTCGAGGTGTTGGCGCGACATGATGTGGCGATCCTCTTCGGGCAACGTCATCGTCACGCCGAGCGCCATGCCGCGCGGGATGATCGTGATCTTGTGCAGGGGATCGGTCTTGTCGAGCACGTAGGCGAGGAGCGCGTGCCCACTCTCGTGAAAGGCGATGCGCTCGCGCTCGTCGTCCAGAAGGACCATGGTGTCGCGCTCTTGACCCATCAGGACGCGGTCACGTGAGGACTCGAAGTCCTCCATGCCAATGGTCACTGAGTTTCGTCGCACGGCGTGCAGCGCCGCTTCGTTCACGAGGTTCGCCAAGTCCGCGCCGCTCATGCCGGGCGTGCCGCGCGCGACGATGTTCATATCGACTGACGGGTCCAAAGGTTTGCCCTTGGCGTGCACTTCGAGAATGGGCAGACGCTCTTCGAGGTCGGGCAAGGGCACGACGATCTGACGGTCGAAGCGACCGGGGCGGAGCAACGCCGGGTCCAGGACGTCCGGGCGGTTCGTCGCGGCGATGACGACGATGCCCTCGGTGGGCTCGAAGCCGTCCATCTCGCTGAGCATCTGGTTCAGGGTCTGTTCGCGCTCGTCGTGACCGCCGCCAAGTCCCGCGCCGCGCTTGCGACCGATGGAGTCGATCTCGTCCACGAAGACGATGGCGGGCGACTGCTTGCGTGCGGTCGCGAAGAGGTCGCGTACGCGACTCGCGCCGACGCCGACGAACATCTCCATGAAGTCCGATCCCGAGACCGAGAAGAAGGGCACGCCCGCCTCACCGGCGACGGCGCGCGCGAGCATGGTCTTGCCGGTCCCTGGGGGACCGACGAGCAAGATGCCCTTGGGTATGCGTGCCCCAATGTTCTGGTAGCGCAGGGGGTTCTTCAAGAACTCGACGACTTCGCTGATCTCTTGTTTCACGCCGAGGTAGCCAGCCACGTCATCGAAGGTGGTCTTCGGGCGGTCCTCGTTGAACTGCTTCGCTTTCGAACGCCCGACCGACATCATGCCGTTCATCTGTCCGCGCGCCTGACGACTCACGTAGAACATGAACGCGCCGAAGATCAGAATCCAGATGAGGTAGGGGAGAAGCAGGCTCGCGAGGCTCGAGGGCGTGGCGAAGGTGACCATCACGTTGTTGCTGCTGAGCGTCGATACCTCGTTCGAGAGCGCGGGTACCGGTCCGTTGGACGTGTAGTTGGTTCCGTTGCTCATTTGGCCGCTGATGACACCGGTTGACGTCGAGATGACGGCCGAGAGCACCTTGTGCGACTTGGCGTCTTGGATCAACGCCGAGTACGCGACGGTTTTGACTTGTTTGTTGGAGAAGAGGTTGGGAATGACCAGGACACCCAGGACGAACGCGACGATGGCGATGGTGACGATGCGGCGACGCACCTGAGGCGCCATGGGCTTCTCACCGCCTGGTAGAAATTTCTTGAAACCGTTTGGGTTCGTCGGATCGTTTGGTGCGTCAGCCACTTATCTAATCTAGAGGTCACCAGCGACAAGTGGTCTCGCCCTGTGCGTAACCTCAAAATGAAAGCGGAACAGCCTTGACTTCTCCGACCGTGGAAATACAGGCGGATCGACCTCGCGTCGCGCCGATTCTGGTCGCGAGCTTTATCGGATTCTTAGCCGGCCAAGTCGTCGCGTTGCTCTTGAACACGTTGGGCGTCGCCGTCACGCACTACCCGGGTGGAATGAACGCGCTCTCGAAGGCGGCCAACCCACCGTGGTGGTCGAACGCGCTCAGCCTCCTTGGACTGTGGACAGGCTTCGCGGCGGCCATCTACTACGCGCACCGCGAGGGCCATCTGCGCGCTCTGCCCGACCAGTGGCGACCCCGATGGAGTGACCTTTCCTACGTGGTCGTGGGCGTCGGGTGCCAGTTCATCATCGACGCCGTCTACGCGCCCTTCCACCTCAAGAGCCTGAACCATCCCGTGAACCACCTCTTCAAGGCGGCGCACGGTCCGGGATTCGTCCTCATCGCGATCATGACGACGCTGATCGCGCCCTTCTTCGAAGAGTGGCTCTTTCGTGGCGTCGTCTTTCGCGCGATCGCCGAAGGCGTGAGGGGCGTGTCGACAAGGGTGGCCGTCACCGTGGGCGTTTCGGTGAGCGCGTGCCTGTTCGGTCTGGCCCACGGCGAGCTGTTGCAGTTCGCGGGCCTCACGGCGTTCGGCGTCGTGCTCGCGCTGATCGTGTGCCGCACGAAGCGCTTGGTGCCGAGTTTCATCACGCACGCGTCGTTCAACGCGGTGGCGTTGGTCGCGATCATCGCTCAGCGCGCGGGACACTGATGCGGCGCCTTCGAGATCGCGTCACGCCCCTTGGCGCGTTGGACGCGTTGCTCGTCTTCATCGTCATCTTCGTCACGATCTTGTCGCTGCACCCTCGGTTGCTCGTCTCCTCGACGCTCATCACCGGCGGCGACACCGGCTCGCACGTCGCGCTGCCGGCGTATCTGAAGACGACGGGCAACGTCTTCAACTTCACGCCGTGGTATCCCGGTTGGCTCGGAGGCCTACCCGCGTACACCTACTACTTCGTCCTGCCCGACGTGCTCGCGACGTTCGCGAGCTACGTCATTGGTTTCGCCGTCGCCATCAAGCTCGCGACGATCCTCGGATCGGTGTTGATGCCCGTCACCGCGTACGCCATGGGCCGACTCTTTCGAGCGCCGCGGCCAATCCCGATCGCGCTCGCTCTGGCGACCCTGCCCTTCCTCTTCGACGCGACGTTCACCATCGACGGGGGGAACCTCTTTTCCACGATGGCCGGCGAGTACGCCTTCTCGCTCTCCTTAGCGCTCGCGCTCCTCACGATCGGACTCTTCGCTCGGGGCGTGAGAACCGGTCGCGGTTACTGGCTGGCGGGCATGGCCCTCAGCGCGACGTTGGCGTCGCACGTACTTCCTTGGCTCTTCAGTCTCGGCGCGATTGGTGTCCTCGTCGTCTTCGAACTCTTTCATCGCCGAGGTTTCGGCGATCCCCGGGAGCTATCGAACGTTGACGAGCAGGTACGCGGCGACTACGCGCGCCCCGTGCGTTTCGCCATCGGGGCCGGTGTCATCTCCTTCGGTCTCTCTGCGTGGTGGCTCCTACCTTTCGCGACGACGCAGTCGCTCTCGGACTCACTCGGCTACACGAACGTGCCCGTTTCCAATCTTCACGAGATCTTCTCGACGCTCGGTTGGTTCAACGCCACGGGGGGAGCGGCCGGCGATCGCTGGGTCATCGTCCTCTGCCTGATAGCGGTCGTGCTCGCCTTCGTCGTGCGTGACCGTCTCGGCATGGTGCTCGCCACGTTGACGGTGCTCTCCTTTCTCGCCTTCGTCCTCGATCCCCAGAGCGCCATCTGGAACCAGCGTCTGATTCCCTTCTGGTTCATCTCGATCCACTTGAGTGTCGGGTGGCTGGCGGGCTACGTCGCGTGGCGTTGGGCTTCGCGGGTGCCACTTCGTGCGCGCCTCGCGTCGTTCTTCGTCGAGGGCGACAACATCGAACACGTCGACGACGACGTGGGCGAGCCCCTCGAGCGCGACGCACTCGAGAACGAGTCGGTCGCCTTCGTGGTCCCGGACGATTCGACGCAGCGATCTCGTCGCGTCATCGGTGCCACGTGCGCCGTGGCGTTACTCGGGGTTCTCTCCACGGTGCCCGGCCTCATCACGCCAGTCGCGACCGATCTTCATTTGGCGACCGGGGGCAACCAGGTCACCAGTTGGGCGCAGTACAACTACTCGGGCTACCAGGCGCAGCCGGCCTGGCCCGAGTACCACGGTCTCATGACGACCATGAGTACGGTCGCCAAGCGCTACGGCTGTGGTCGCGCGATGTGGGAGTACAACTCGTCGGAGAACCGCTTCGGCACACCCGAGGCGCTCATGCTCTTGCCCTACTGGACGAACAACTGCGTCGACTCGATGGAGGGCCTCCTCATGGAGTCCTCGGCGACGACGCCTTACCACTACCTCGATCAAGCAGAGCTCAGCACCGGGCCGAGCAATCCCCAGGTCGGCCTCAACTACGGATCATTGAACATTGCCGAAGGCGTGCGCCACCTTCAGATGCTCGGCGTGAAGTACTACATGGCGTTTTCACCGTCCGTCATCGCCGAGGCGAAGGCCGACCCCCAGTTGAAGCTCATCGCCACCACGAAGAAGTGGCCGGCGCCGGGCGTACAGTGGCGGATCTATTTGATAAAGAACAGCCCGATGGTCGAAGCGTTGACGAGTACGCCGAACGTCGTCGCCAACATTTCAAGCCAGTCGCAGTGGCTGACGGCCAACCAGACCTGGTGGTTGAATCTTCGACTTCAGAACGTCTACGCCGCGAGCAGTGGACCGGCGTCGTGGCCCCGAGCGTCGAGCGTCACGACCATGACATCCTCATCTCCGTTACCAAAGGTGGTCGTCTCGCACACGAAGGTCGGTCTGCAGTCGCTGTCCTTTGACGTCAGTCGCGTGGGTGTGCCGATGCTCGTGAAGATCTCCTACTACCCGCGCTGGCACGTGACCGGTGCGAGTGGACCGTATCGGGTGAGTCCGAATTTGATGGTGGTCGTGCCGACCTCGAGGCGCGTCTCACTTGACTACTCGAGTACGCCCGCGTTGACACTGGGCAACGTATTGAGCGATATCACGACCGTGGCTGGCTTCGCCGTCCTCTTCCTGGTCCTTCGGAGACGGCGAATCGCGCGTCAGTAGAATGAGGGGTCGTGGACACCTCAACAATCTTCAAGGCGTACGACGTCAGGGGCACCTACCCTGATCAGATCGACGAACGCGTCGCCGAAGCTGTCGGCTCCGCCTTCGCCACCTTCGCAAAGTCTCCCCGGGTCGTCATCGCCCGCGACATGCGTACCTCCGGCGTCACGCTCTCCGAGGCCTTCGCGCGAGGGGTACGTGCCGTTGGCGTCGAGGTCGTGGACCTCGGCCTTGGCTCGACGGACTTCCTCTATTTCGCGTCGGGCCACCTCGACGTCCCGGGCACGATGTTCACCGCGTCACACAACCCCGCCAAGTACAACGGCATCAAACTCTGTCTCGCCGGGGCTAAGCCCGTAGGCGTGGAGACCGGTCTCGTCGAGATCGAAGCCCTCACCAACGACTTCTATGAAGCACCCGCCAAGGGAGACCTCGCGGACTACTCGACACTCGACCTCACGGCCGAATGGGTCGCGCACGTCCACTCCTTCGCCGACGTCGACTCCTTTCGCCCGCTCAAGATCGTCGCCGACACTGCGAACGGCATGGGTGGCTTCGTGACGCCACTCGTCTTCGCTGGTCTGCCCTTCGACGTGGAGATCCTGTTCCCCGAGCTCGATGGCTCCTTTCCTAATCACCCCGCCGACCCTCTCAATCCAGACAACCTGAAGGACCTCCAACGCCGCGTCCTCGAAGCGGGCGCGGACGTGGGACTTGCCTTCGACGGCGACGCCGACCGGGTCTTTCTCATTGACGAAAACGCCCAGCCCGTCTCCGGTTCGACGACGACGGCGATGGTGGCCGCCGTCATGTTGGACCGTCACCCCGGCTCCACGGTGCTCTACAACTTGATCTGCTCCAAGTCCGTGCCTGAGGTCATCGCCGAGGAGGGCGGTGTCGGGGTGCGAACGCGCGTTGGACACAGTTACATCAAGCAGGTCATGGCCGAGACGGGCGCCGTCTTTGGTGGCGAGCATTCCGGCCACTACTACTACCGCGACAACTTTCGCGCTGATTCAGGGATCATCACGGCGTTCGTCGTGTTGGAATTGATGAGCCGCGCAGACGTCGCGCTCTCCGAGCTCGCGAAGCCGTATCAGCGCTACGCGGCCTCGGGCGAGATCAACACCGAGGTGTCGGACCCTGCGTCGAGCGTCGAGCGTCTGATCGAGCGACTGCAGGCTGATGGCGCTAACGTCGACCTACTCGACGGGTTGACTGCGGACTACGGGACTTGGTGGTTCAACCTTCGACCCTCGAACACCGAACCGCTGCTGCGCCTCAACGTCGAAGCAGCCGACGATCAATCGTGCCAAGCTCACGTCGATGAAGTGTTGACTCTGATCAAGGAGACTTCCTGATGCCCCTCGATTCATTCCTGCTCGACCTGCTCGAAGATCCGGTCGACCACGGCGCGTTGCTCTACGTTCCTTCGAAGGACTTATTGTTCAATCCGCGGCTTCACCTCGCCTACGAAGTTCGAGATTCAATACCGGTGATGTTGCCCGACGAAGCGCGTCAAGTCGATGAAGACGAAGAACGTACGTTCAACGACGACCCGGACACACGCCTCACCGGACTTCGTTAACTCGTCGAGAACGAGATGAAAGTACTTTCCCGAGTTGGGTTGGCTGGATAAAGAATGCCAATTGAAGAGTTACTTCGCTCCGGGAGCGTGCGTCCTATCGTGCGATGGGGCGCGCCGGTCATGCACGCGTCAACTCGGACGATCACTGACTTTGGGCCATCGCTGCAGGCATTGATTGCTGACCTCTTCGCCACGAATCTCGCGGCCGACGGTGCTGGCCTTGCCGCTCCACAAGTAGGGGTTGACCTGGCGGTGTTCATTTTCGATTGTTTTGACTCCGAATATGAAAGGCACGTCGGTCTCGTCTGCAACCCAGAGTTGACGTTCGCTGATCCGAAACTGCGTCGCTTCGTCGATTTAGACGAAGGCTGTCTCTCGCTTCCCGGTGCGTACGCTCCCACCACACGTCCCGACTATGCAGTTTGTCGGGGACAAGATCAGTATGGTCATGCGATCGAAATAGTCGGCACCGGCACACTTGCTCGCTGCCTTCAGCACGAGACTGACCACGTGCATGGTCTTGTATTTGAAGACCGTCTACCCCGACGACTTCGCACGTATCTTCATTCGCAACATGAGCACGTTGCGTCGCGATATCCCACAGACTGGCCCGTTTCGAGATCCGAGTAGCGCGAGAGATTCGCTGACCCCGCGTAGCGGGGCGTGCCCGTCGCGATAATTCTGTCTTCCCAGAAGCTCGACGAAGCGGTTTTGCCAGTGTCCTCGAGATCGATCGACGACCGCGGCCGACGCACTCAATTCTTCAAACGGATTCAGACCGCTTGGTGACTTAGAGGCGTTCTACGATCATGGCCATACCTTGACCTCCGCCAACGCACATCGACTCCATTCCAAAACGCTGGTCAGCGTCTTCGAGCGAGTTCAACAACGTCGTCATGATGCGCGCACCGGTCATGCCAAAAGGATGTCCGAGTGCGATGGCACCGCCTCGGATGTTCAGCTTGTCGAGTTTGATGCCGAGATGCTTCGCGCTCGGCAGGACCTGTGCCGCAAATGCTTCATTGATCTCCACGAGATCGATCTCGTCGATGGTCATGTCCGCACGGCGCAGCGCTTGACGGCACGCCTCGATTGGCCCGAGTCCCATAATTTCAGGGTTGATGCCGCTGACCCCGCTCGCGATGATGCGAGCGAGAGGCTTGATGCCCAGTTCTTGGGCCCTGGTGTCGCTCATGACGATGACGCCGGCCGCGCCGTCGTTCAGAGGACAGGCGTTGCCGGCCGTGATGGTGCCACCTTGACGAAAGACGGGCTGCAAACTCGCGAGCTTCTCTAGCGTGGTGCCGGCGCGAGGGCCATCGTCTTTGGTGACAACGGTGCCATCGGGCAAGGTGACGGGCGTGATCTCGCGCTCGAAGAAGCCGTTCTCCTGGTGTGCGACGGCGAGTTCTTGGCTGCGTAGCGCGAACTCGTCCATCTCTTGGCGCGAGACGTTCTCGAACTCGGCGACGTTCTCCGCGGTCTGACCCATCGCGATGTACACGTCGGGGAGCCCCGGTTGGGGCGTCCAGGGATCCGTGACGTTCTCCGAGCGCGACTTGGTGCGCTCGATGGCGTCACGAAAGAGCGGGTTCATGGCGCTGCCACTGTCGCTCGCGCCGTGGCCGAATCGAGAGACCGTCTCGACACCGGCCGAGATGAAGATGTCACCTTCGCCAGCGCGAATGGCGTGCGCCGCCATGCGAATGGTCTGTAGGGACGAAGAGCAGTAGCGATTGACGGTAACGCCCGGCACGTCGTCGAGGCCCGCGAGGATCGCGACCACGCGCGCGAGGTTAAAACCCGACTCACCGGCTGGCTGCCCGCAACCGACCATCAAGTCCTCGACACTGTGGGGGTCGAGTTCGGGCACCTTCTCGAGGAGTGCTGCGACGATGAGTGCGGTCAAGTCGTCGGGACGCATGTCCACGAGCGAGCCTTTGAACGCGCGCCCAATGGGGGTGCGGGCAGTGGCGACGATGACGGCTTCGGGCATGGATTCCTCCTCGAGTGACTCCAAGACAATGCTGGCGAGCCTAGTGACTCGCCGGAGTTACGTTCGACTACTTCTCTTCGAGCGGACCGGCGTTGGCGAAGCCCTGACGCACGCCTTGACCCGCGCGACGCGCGAGCTGATCGGGGTCGAAGAGCATCCAGTAGGCGTTGCGCGCGTGATCACGTGAGCGATTTTCGAACACGGTCGCCAGCACCTCGGGGTCGTCGGACTCGTCCTCGTGGACGAAGACCTCGAGAATTGGCGTCGACGTCATGAGCTGCGCCTGCATGATGCCCTGAGACGCTTCGTGGGCGCACTGTTTGTCGATGGGCCTGAACCCGGCATGCCGAGCGCCACCACGATGGACGCACCGTCTCGCTCGATCATAGCCTTCGCGGCGACGGCGAGGTCCTTGAAGCCCGGCACGGTTAGCGCGACGACCTGGAACTTGGTTCCGTACCCGGGACAGTTTTCGAGTTCCTTTCGTGCGGCGCCGCCCATGTCGTAACGAGCGAACATGGTGTCAACGACGCCAATCGTGACGACGTCCTTCGACGCGTTCTTGGTCTTTTTCTTCTGCTTTGACACGAGGCTCCAATCTCACTCCAGTGTAGGGAGTCGCCCCTCGCGACCCTTCGGTGAGCATTTGTGAATGTCCTAGAGTTGGCTCGACAAAGGGGTGGGCCATGGCGTGGGACTTTTCAACGGACGAAGCCTTTGAAGAGCAGCTCGTCTGGATGCGCGGCTTCATCCGAGAAGAGATCATGCCCATCGAGACGCTGTCGCTCAACCACGATCAGGTCGTCAGGTTCATCAGGCCGCTGCAAGAACAGGTGAAGGCGAGAGGGCTCTGGGCCGCGCACCTGCCGAGCGAACTCGGTGGCATGGGCTTTGGCCAAGTGAAGCTCGGCCTGATGCACGAGATCCTCGGTCAATCCATGTACGGACCCGTCGTCTTTGGCAACAACGCGCCGGACAGTGGCAACGCAGAGCTGCTCGCCGCGGGCATGGAGATGACCGGGCGAGATGACATCCAGGAACGTTGGTTGACACCGCTCCTCAGTGGTGCGATTCGATCGGGCTTCTCCATGACCGAGCCCAACACCGCGGGCAGCGACCCGAGACTCTTGAAGACGCGCGCCGTAAGAGACGGTGAGGAGTGGGTCATCAACGGGCGAAAGTGGTACACGACCAACGGCTCGGTCGCCGACATCTTGATCGTGATGGCCGTCTCGAACCCCGAGGTCCACCCGTATCAAGGTTCGTCAATGTTCGTCGTACCGGTCGACACACCCGGTCTCACCATCCTGCGCGACGTGGGATCCATGGACGACCCTGACGTCGTCTACGGACGATTCGGCAATCACGCCGAGATCCTCTACGAGGACGTGCGCGTGCCGGCCGACCACCTGATAGGCCCCGAAGGTTCAGGCTTCCTGCTCGCCCAGACGCGTTTAGGACCGGGTCGCATCCATCACTGCATGCGTTGGCTCGGCCAGTCCCAGCGAGCCTTCGACATGATGTGCGAGCGAGCGCTCAGTCGCTACACGCACGGTTCGTTCCTCGCGGAGAAGCAGACCATCCAGAATTGGATCGCCGACTCCAAGGCCGAGATGCACGCGGCACGACTCATGACGTTGCACGCGGCGTGGAAGATGGACCAGGTCGGCGCGTCGGCGTCGCGCGACGAGATCGCCATGATCAAGTACTTCGGCGCCAACGTACTGCACAACGTGATCGACCGGGCGATACAGACCTACGGGTCGCTCGGCTACTCGAGTGACATGCCGCTCGAGGCGATGTACCGCGCGGCGCGCGCGGCGAGGATCTACGACGGACCAGACGAGGTCCATCGTCAGACCGTGGCTCGCCACGCGCTGAAGAACTATGAACCGTCAGAGGTGCCCACCGACCACATCCCCACGCGCGCCGCGGCCGCACGCGAGAAGTTCGCCGACGTGTTGGAGTTCCTCGAGGCCGACTCCGTCTAGCGCGGCGCGAGGCCCTCGACGGCCTCCTCGAGATTGATGCCGAAGGGGACGATGGCGATCGTCGGCACCCCGATACCGGCCTCGACGTAGCGAAGCACGTGTTCGCGACAGGCATCGTAGGAACCGTGNATCACGAGCTCGTCGACCACCGAATCGGGGATGACCTCGTTCGCTAACTTACGATCACCCGCGGCCCACGCGCCCCACATCGGCGTGAGCGCGTCGCCGCGTCCGAGCCACCGGTGGAACTCGGCGTAGGCGTTCACCGTCAGGTACGAGGAGATCATCCGTCGCGCGATGAACCGTGCGGTGTCAGCGTCCTCGTTCGGGATCACGAAGAGCCGCGCGGCGATGGTCTTGTCCGGGCCGACCTCGGCGCGACACTGCGCCACGTCGGTGGCGGCGAGCCAGTTGAGGATCGCGCCGTCGGCCTCTCGTCCAGCGAGTCGGAGCATTCCGGGGCGCAGTGCCCCGAGCAGTATGGACGGTCGGTTCACCACTGGTCGCGACAACTTGAAGCCGTGTACCTCGAACGTCTCGAAGACCTCGTCGATCTTCTCGCCGTCGAGGGCTCGCTTCACGAAGCGAAGGACGTCACGGGTCCTCGCGTAGGGATTCTCGTACGCAATGCCGTTCCAGCGTTGGACGACGGGTTCACTCGACGCGCCGAGTCCCATCGTGAACCGACCGCCGCTAACTTCGGCCATGGCGGCGATGCTCATGGCCAACAGTCCCGCGCCGCGGGTGAAGACGGGCGTGACGGCGACGCCGAGGTTGAGTCGCGTCTCGACGATCGCCGCGATCGTGAGCGGCGTGAAGCCGTCGGCGCCGTCGACCTCGGCCGACCAGACGTCGGTGTAGCCGAGGTCAGCCAAGCGATGGAACCAGTCACGGTGTTCGAGCAACGTAACACCGTCAAAGGGGATCGTGATGCCGTAACGAGAGGTCATGCTTTTAGTGTTCCAGACTGAACGGCCCCGCGCGGTCTCTAACCTAAATAGTCCCTGTCGTTCGCCGTAGGCACTTCGAGACCACGACGCTCGAGGTCGTGCACCCATCGGTCGATCAACGTCTCGAGTATGGCGACGCGGGCGAAGTGCTTGTCCTCGGCCGCGATGAGGTCCCAGTGCGCGTGGCGATGGTCGGTTGAGTCCACCATGAAGTCGAGCGCCTTTAAGTACTCGTGTCGTTTTTCGCGGTTACGCCAGTCATCGGGCGTCAACTTCCAGTGCTTCAAGGGGTTGTTCATGCGGTCGTTGAATCGGCGGAGTTGTTCCTCGTCCGATATGTGGAGCCAGAACTTGACGATAGTGACGTCGGCGTTGAGGAGCATGTTCTCGAATTCGACGATCTCGAGTGCCGAACGTTTCACCGTCTCTTCGTCAATGAGCGCCTCGGCTCGTTCCACCAACAACCGCCCGTACCAGGACCGGTCGAAGACCGTCATCTCGCTTACGCCCGGGAGTACCTCTTGGAATCGCCAGAGGAAGTGGTGACGCAACTCTTCCTCTGTCGGCGGCCCTATCGGCACGACTCGGACCTGGCGAGGGTCGAGGCTCGCCGTGAGTCGACGAATGGCGCCTCCCTTACCGGCGGAGTCGAAGCCTTCGAAGACCACGACCAGTCCCGGACCGGTGACGTCAGGACGCAAGAGACCGGCGGTCAAGAGCCGCAACTGGGTCAATCGCCGTTGGGCACGACGTACGCGTTTGTCTGACGCGTCCTTAGTGAGTCTTTGCGTCAGGTCGAGGTCGTCGACGCGAGTCACGCGTCGACGACTGCTTGAAGTGTGTGCACGGGGCTCCTTTTTCTAATTAACGTACTCCACGCCTTCTCGGTCGGTGAACGGGCTTAACGGTGAGCACTCTTTAAGATGTGAAAGGTCACGGAACGAGAGACGGAAATGCGAAAGTTAGGGCTCTTGGTCTGCGCGGCAGCGTTGCTCGTCGCGGCGACACTGTCGTTGAGTCGATTGGGCTCCGCTACGCCGTCGGCGAAGGACGCGACGGGCGCGCGCGTGTCGCTCGCCCGTTCTACTGTGTCGACGACCACCACCACATCGTCCTCGACCACCACGCCACCGATCGCGATGCCCCAACCCGTGTGCTTCAGCCACACGAAGTCCGCCGGCGTTGGTCACGCGCCCATACCGATTGAGGTCTGTAAACCCTGGCAGGCAAAGGACAAGTGGTCGGGGTCGATCCCGTCGATCTACACGACGGAGTTTCGACCTGCCGTTACCCAACCGAGCGTCATCGCGTACGCGTCGTGGATTCGCACGTCGACGACGGACCTCGCGCTCTATCTCGGCTACGAGGGACCGGGCACGACGACGACGTTGCCACGCGGACCCGAAGAAGTCCCTCCGACGGTCACCAATCGACTCCTCGCGACGTTCAATTCCGGCTTTTACGAGAAGGACCTCGCCGGCGGTTTCTACACGAATCACACCCTCTACTACCCAATGGTGAACGGCCTCGCGACGGTTGAGCGCTTCACCAACGGCCGCGTCGACGTCGTTCGATGGACCGGCGGTCCGCGACCGGCGGGCAACATCGTCATGGCACGTCAGAACCTGCCACTCCTCGTCAACGTCGGTGCCGCGACGCCACTCTCGGCCAACAACTCCGCGTGGGGAGCGACGCTGGGCGGCGTCCCGGCGGTGTGGCGATCGGCACTCGGCATCGACGCCAACGGCAACCTGATCTACGTCGCCGCGCCGTACCAGACGTCAGCGTCGTTGGCTGCCTTGTTGGTACGCTTGCACGCCGTGCGCGCAATGCAGCTCGACATCAATCCCGCGTGGCCCATCTTCGTCACCTACGGCGGGGCCGGAGCGCAGAACCCCTCGCTCTTCGTCGCCAACCCCAACCAGTTCGCGTCGCGCTTCCTCTCCGTCAGTAAGAAGGACTTCTTTGCCGTCTACGTGTCACGTAGACCCGGCGAAGCCCAGCCGTGGTAGGGCGGCACGAATCGAGGGACCTGAACGGTCGCCGTGGCGTCTCCGATCGGCCATCGGTGCGGACGAGGACCCGCATCTGGTTGGTCAGCGAGACACCAAAGGACGGTTCGCGGTTGGTCTGAGGAAGTCGACCCGGTGACGCCGCCTCCGCTGGCGCGATGAACGCGAGCGCGAACACCGGGCGCAGCGCGATCGTGGCGAGACGACGCATGAAGCTAGGTCCGATGACGCCCGCGACGTGTGATGAAAGGGAATCGCTCGTCGACGAAAGAACCAATCAAGAAGAGACCCGCGAGTAGCGCCGCGAGCGCGGCGTAGCGCTCGTGGGGTGGGAAGAAGCTGTACTTAACCACTGACGTGCCGCTCGGCACGTCGACCTGCTGGTAGACACCGTCGACCGTCGTGATCGTGGCGGGTTTGCCGTTCACCGTCGCCGTCCAGCCGTTCATCGACAGTTCGGTGCGCAGCAGCGTCGAGCCCGAGGTAGAGCAATTCACGGACGCCACGTTGTCGTTGCTGCTCGATACCGTGCACGAGGACGACGACGTGGAGAAGAGTCCGCGCGGACGTGGGAGCTCGTACACACTGGCGAGTGTCCCGGAGAAGACCTTCTTCACACCTAGTTTCGTGAGAGCGGGCGACAAGACCACTTGGATCGGGATGAGCAGGTACTTGACCGACGCGTTTTCGTACGCCTGGAAGTGCGCCGCGAGTTCGGCCTCCTGGTTCTCGACGCCCTGCAGTCCACCGTGGATGACGAACTGGTTGCCGGGGGTGAGCCCGGGGTAGAGACTCTGTTCAACGAAGTTCTTGAAGCTCTTCGGGTACGGAAGGTCGATCGAGGAGAGCTCGTTCAGCCCGAACTCTGTGCCCCAGTTGGGGTACAGGACCGCGAAGTCGAGGAATCGGTATTGGCCCTCGTGCTGCTGGAGATATTGGATCGGCGCGTAGTCAATATTGATCTCTTTGGGGGAGCCCACGGTCGGCACGATGAACAAGAGGAGCGCCTCGCCGACGACCACGAGCGCGATGAGCAGTGGCGTGATCCGAGCCTTGTAGAACCGGCCCACGATGAGAAGGGCCGCCAGCGCGATGAAGGGGATGAGGTCGAGGCCGATCAAGATGATCCGGGCCTTGTGCGAGAGGATGACGCCCTTGTTATACGGACGCGCTTCGTTGACACACCACAACAACACGAACACCATCAGCACCGTCGACGACGTGAAGAGTCGCTTCGCGCGCGTGCTCTGCGTGAAGTCCACGAGGCCAAACCCCGCCAAGATGACGACCGCCATTTCGCAACTGGGCATGATGTACCGCGGGAACGACGCCGTACTCACGAGGGGGATGAGGTTCCACAAGACACGAAAGTGAAGGAAGTTGAGGGCGCCGGCGAGTCCCGCCAGGGTCCACACCGCGAGAAAGACGCGCAACGCTCGATGGCGCGAACCAAAGAGTCCGACGATCGCTACCGCGCAGATGCTGGCCCCGAAGTAGCCACCGATCTCACCCCACACCGAGGGCACGTTCGTGCTGTTGAAGATGGTGCCGTACACGTAGGGGTCGAAGAAGGCCGAGATCGCTTCCGTAGGCAGACGGACGACGCCCAGGACGGCAGCGGTGTGGCTACCGACGAAGGCGACCTTCATGAAGTCGTAGAACGGCACGAGTATGGGCAGCGAAAGCACGATCCCGACGAAGCCACCAAGACCAAGGCGGCGCAGAACGCGCAGGCGCTGCTCGCTCGGCACGGAGAAGAGGCGAACGACGGCCCAGGCGGCGGCGAAGAGCCCGTCGAAGTAGGCGACCTCCGGGAAGCCGGCGTACATGGAGAGCGCGAGTGCGAGCGCGGCGATGTACCAGCCCCGTTTGGACGGGCTCGGAGCGCTGTCGACGATCATCTCGATGCCGAGGAGCAACATCGGCAGGAACGCCACGGGATTAAGGACCGCGTTACCGAGCCAGGCGTACGTCCCGTTGAGGGCGAAGAGCATGCCCGCGACCGTGGCCATGAAGATCGGCATCGAAAGTCGGCGAGCGAGGAAGTACGTCGAGATTCCAGCGATTACTTCGAGACTGACGTGGAACCAGACGAGACCCGACGAGAGACCAAAGAGCAACGTGAGGGGAAAGAGCGCCGCTGACTGCATCTCACCCGCGAGCGGTTGACCGAGACCTTCGAAGTAGTTCCACCACGGGATGTGACCGTGCAGCAGGTCCATCGCGGCCTGGTGACCGAGGGACTGCGTGATGAAGCCGACGTTCGGGTCGATGGCCTGGCGGCTGCACACCAGACGACAGAGGTGCTGCGAGATGCCGGCGGTCCACGAGATGGGGTCGTTGTTGCCCAGGCCGAGGACGTAGATCGCGTTGCCCGCGAGGACTGTGAGGACGATGAGTACTACGGGAACTGTCCAAGAGGGAAGTCGACGGTAGAAGTCGGCCACCCGTTCCCTCGTCGAATTCACTTCCTTAGGTTACAAGGGGCGCCACGTCACTCGGGGACCAAGTCTTAACGCAAAAGATAGAACATCTTCTCTCCCAAGAGCAGCAGTGACTCGGGGAAGTAGGGGTCACGGAATGAGCCAAAGATGTCCCAGCGCTTAACGAAGCGGTCCCGATCGACGATGGGATCGAGGTCGCCGCGCGAGGAGCCCACGTGGTGATAGAGCTGGACGTCCGGCGTGTAGACCACGTAGCGATCTTCCATCTGGGAGCGCAGACAGATATCGACGTCGTTCATGACGACCTTCAGTTGTTCGTCCATCCCACCCAGTTGTTGCCAGAACTCACGTTGCACCATCTGCACCGCGCCGGTCACGGCCGCGACGTCACGGGTAGAGGACGAGTAGTAATCGGTGTGGGCGTAGTTGGAGTCGGTGCGCAGGTGTTGCGGGTAGGGCGCGATGATGATTCCCTCGTGTTCGCGCCGGCCGTCGCGATCGAGCAGACACGCACCGACAATTCCGACGTCTGGTAACGACGCGAGTGCGATGAGTTGCTCGAGCCAGTCGGGCGTCACCACGATCGTGTCGTTATTGAGCGTCACCACGTAGTCGGCGCTCGAGTGATTGACGCCCCGATTGACGATCTTGGCGTAGTTAAATGGCCCGGGACAAGGGATAACGCTGTACTTCGTCGAGTCGAAGTACTCAAGGGACTCCGGCTTCACCGAGTCGTTGTCGAGAATGATGATGTCGTAGTTCGTGTACGTCGTGTTCTCTTCAATGGACGAGATGCACTGTGCGACGAGATCGATTCGGTCGCGCGTCGGGATGATGATGTCGATACTCGGTGACGGCGTCGGTGCGTCGAGCTTCCAGTGAACGAGACCGGGCAACGCACCGGGCGACACCGTGCCCTGCCAGCCGCGTCGGTCGAGAGCGGCTTGGACCACGCGACACGTGTCGGCGTCGAGGTGCGCCGCGTCAAATGAATCTGGCGCGCGCCCCGCGGGCAACACGATAGCCACGTGATGAAAACGAGCCTTGGCTTCGCTTAGCCGGAGGTAGGCGTCGTGTTCGAAGGCCCAGCCAGCGTCAGGCGAGAACCCTCCTGCGCGAAAGAGCGTTTCGACGCGCAGGAGCGCAGGTCGGCCCACGACGTTGTAGCTGAGCAAAGTATGCGGCGCAACGGCTGGACTTTTCAGGATAGGCGCGAACTCATTCGGTCCCGGCTCGTCGCCAAAGACGACGTCATGATCCTTCGTGACGTGAGCCAATAACTTCGCCACGCTGTAGCGCCGACTCTCGTCGCTTAACGACGCGTCAGCGAGGAAGAGCCACTCCGACGTCGTTTCGTTGAGCAGGTCGTTCAGCTTGTTGATGAGCTCGCTGGAGCTCTCCAGACTTTCGTCGACTTCGACGATGGTCACGTCGCTTTCGTCGAACGTGATGGTCGCCAGTTCAAAGTTGTAGTCGATCGTGAGGGGTCGATAGTTGATCGGAAAGATCGTTGCCGCCTTCGCGGCCACGACGCGCGTGACTTTGGCGACGTTCTTCCTTCGGCGTAGACGCAGGACCTTCAACAGAGGCCGAAAAATGAATCGCGCGACGTGGTAGCGCCTCGTATCTTCGCCGAGCATTCTTCCAGCGGTTCGTTGGAATCTCGTCCCTGACATCAATCGGATCTGTTTGTGAAACGCGACCCAGCGTCGCCTGATGTCTTCGGCGGTGATCGGCGGCGTGGATTCGTCGTCGAATCGTTGCAGGAGTGCCAAGTTCTTGTCTCTCTCGTTACGCGAAGCCGGGATGACTTGGCGGCGTTTTGAGAATTTTAGTGGTGGTCGAACGCACGTCCGTGATCTGGCGTTCGATTGACCTCGAAACGGGGTTTTCGAGACCATTCGTACCTCTCGAAGTCACACGTAACGGGTGGTCACGCACCGCGCGGTCCGGTGAACGAAAGCCCGCTTTCATCGGAGTTTCGAAGAAGCCCGAGCTGGAGTCGAGTAGGTGCTACATTTCGGCACCTGTTTTTTTCACGCTGGCCAGAGGAAGAGGAGAGATGCTGCCATGACGGAGACCCTGGAGGTACCCGCCGACGACACATCCGGACACAGCCTTCGTCCCGGCGTCCTTGGGCTCTTCGACTCCGTGATCATGGGTGTCGCCGGCGTAGCGCCCGGCTACTCGATAGCCGCGACCACGGCAATCCTCTTTGGTGCCGTCCTTCTCGGCGGCGCGGCGGCGCTCTTGTACTGCGGCGTCGCAATGTTCGGCATCGTCTTCGCCTTCAGTTACCTCGGCCGCGTCGAGTCCAACGCCGGTGCTAGCTACTCGTGGGTCCGCCGGGCTCTGCACCCGGTGTTGGGATTCATGTCGGGATGGGCCTTGGTCGTGTCGGCTCTCATTTTCATGGTCATCGCCACCGTTCCGGCCGGTGCCAACATTCTCGGTCTGTTTTCAAACGGAGCCGCGAACAACAAAGTCGAAGTAACGCTCGTCGGTGCCGTCTTCTTCCTCCTCATGGTCTTCGCTGTCGCTGCGGGCGTGACCATCACCGTGAACGTGCAGATCGTCATGTCGTGCATCGAGATCGCGATCCTCCTGATCTTCGCTGGATTGGCAATATTCCACGGACACCACGTTCACCAATTCTCATGGCACTGGCTCTCCCCAAGCGTCTTTCATGGCCAAGCCGGGTTCGTCAAAGGTGCGCTCGTCGCCGCCTTCTACTACTGGGGCTGGGACGTCACGGCGAACTTGAACGAAGAGACGAAGGCGGCGAAGAGGACGCCGGGACTCGGTGCCATGATTGGGATTATTTTCGTCTTCCTTCTCTTCGAAGTGTTCACGATCGCGACGAACATGGTCTTGACCGCGGGTCAGATCAACAGCAACTCGGCGGACGTCCTCAGCACCCTGGGTCAACAGGTGTGGCACGGCAATCCAGGCAAGATCATCGTGCTAGCGGTCGTACTGTCGACCGTCGCGACTTTGGAGACCACACTCATCCAGGTGACTCGGACCCTCTTCGCGATGGGACGCGACAATACGTTGCCCAAGCGTCTCGGCACGGTGCACCACAAGAGAAAGACGCCCCTCGTCGTGATGGTGCTCTCCTTGGCGCTCTTCGTAGGGTCGCAGGCTTTTCATTCGATCAACTCGATCATGAGTGACGGCGTCAACGCGATCGGACTCCAGATCTGCATTTACTACTGCTTGGCGGGGCTCGCCGTCGTGGTGCTCTATCGAGGGCAGCTCTTACTTTCGTTATCGAACTTCATCTTCATGGGGCTGTGGCCTTTCGTGGGAGCCGTCTTCATGGCGTACCTCTTCATCAAGTCGATCCCGGCGCTGTACTCGTCGAATCCGGCGCAGGTCTGGATAGGGCTCGGGGCCATGGCGCTTGGCTTGATTCCGATGTTCTACTACTGGTCGAAGCACAACCCGTACTTCGATAGGCCCGCGAAAGAAGACCGGATCGCGGTGCTGGAAGAGTTCGAGCAGAACCTCTAGTTACCGCGCCTCGCCACGCGGCGTCGCCCTCGGCTCCGGGCAGCGTCAAAGATGTGGTCGTGCGCATTGTCAGCCTGGTACCTTCGGTCACGGAAACGCTCTCGAGATGGGATCGCACACCGATCGCCTGCACCAGGTTTTGCGAACGACCAGACCTAGAACACGTCGGGGGCACCAAAGATCCCGATATCGCGCGGATCGTCGAACTGAGGCCCGACCTCGTAGTCGTCGACGCCGAAGAGAACCGGCGTGAGGACTACGACGCCCTTCTCTCGAGTGATGTCGAGGTCGTTGCGTTGCACGTGCGATCGTTAGCCGACGTGAATCCGTCAATGGCCGAGCTAGCGCAACGAGTGGACGCGCGCTGGGCGCCAATCGAGTTCGGCGACGCGCGAACCGTACGCGCACGAGCCTTCATCCCCATTTGGCGCCGTCCCTACATCGCTCTCGGAGCACCCACGTACGGGACGTCGTTCTTGGCGCACCTCGGCGTCGCCAACGTCTTCGCGGTCGGCGACACGTACCCAGAAGTGGAACTGGAGGACGTTGCCACGATGGGCGCGGACGTGGTGCTCGCACCGAGCGAACCGTACCCGTTCTCGAAGCGACAACTACGTGAACTCGAAACGGTGGCGCCGACCGTGTTCATTGACGGCAAAGAACTCTTCTGGTGGGGAGCTCGAACGCGTGAGGCCCTTCGTCGTGTGGAGAGCGCACTCGCCGTGTTGCCCACTCGTTGAGAAACGAGTTTCAAAGACAGACTGACCTTCGACACTCGTCTCGTCGATGGCTAGTTAAATACCGGGGAACTCTCCCGGCGCGTCAAAGGCCAACACCGAGTCGCCGTCAGTGGGGGACACGTGGGCCTTTTGGCGCAGCGGGATCTCCTTCAAGAACCAACTCACGACGAACGCCACGACGGCAAACGGCACGGCGACGACGAAGACGGTTTGCAGTGTGTGACTGAAGGCGTTGACCACGATCGTGCGTTCGACAAGTGGCAGCTTGTGAATCTGAGCCGGATTCTCCGCGATGTTCCCGCCCTTCAGCAACTTCAGTAACGCCGGTGAGCCGGTTGAACGGAGTTGATCGAGGAGACGAGTGTTGAAGACTGCCCCTAGTACGGCAACACCAAAGGCGCCGCCGATGGTTCGAAAGAACGTCGCGGTCGCGGTGGCGGTGCCGAGTTGGGAGTGGGGAACCGCGTTCTGCACGGCGACGACGAGTATCTGCATGACGAGTCCTAAACCAAGGCCCACCACGAACATGTCGATCGCGGCGTACGAGAACGACGTGTGCGAACCCAAACGAGTCAAGAACACCAGTCCAATGGTCAACACCGCCGAGCCGAGGATCGGGAAGATCTTGTAGCGACCGGTGCGTGAGACGAGTTGCCCACTCAAGATGAACGTGATGAGCATGCCGCCGACCATGGGCAGGAGTTCGAGACCGGACAGGGTGGGCGAGGCGCCGTGCACTATTTGGAGGTAGAGGGGCAAGTACACGATCGAACCGAACATCGTGAAACCGATGACGAAGCTGACGGCGGAAGCGGCGTTAAACGTTCGATTCCGAAACAGGTTCAACGGAATGATGGGTTCGGAGACTCTTGCTTCGATGAAGCAGAAGGCGACGAGCAGGATCGCGCTGAGCACGCCGAGTCCAATGATCGTCGAGGAGCCCCACGCGTACTGTTGGCCGCCCCAGGTAGTCAAGAGGATCAATCCCACGACGCCCGTTGAGAGGAGGGCCGTACCCCACCAGTCGACCTTGTGATGGACCCGATTGCTCGGGATGTGAAGGACCAAAGCAATCGCGACCATCGCGATGACGCCGATCGGCACGTTGATATAGAAGATCCAACGCCACGACGCGTGCTGGGTGAACCAACCACCCGCGAGGGGACCGAGGATGCTCGAAAGGCCAAAGACGGCGCCGAAGTAACCCATGTAGCGGCCACGTTGACGAGGCGGGATGACGTCACCGATGATCGCTTGCGAACCGACCATCAAACCACCCGCGCCCGCGCCCTGAATGGCACGACACGCGATGAGCTCGATCATGTTCTGCGACAGCCCCGACAGCATCGAGCCGACTAAGAAGATGATGATCGCGATTTGGTAGAAGTTCTTGCGTCCGTAAAGGTCGCCGAACTTGCCCCACAGGGGAAGAGAGATTGTGGAAGTGATCAAGTACGCGGTGACCACCCACGACAGGTGATTGAGCCCTTTGAGGTCTCCGGCGATCGTAGGGAGCGCCGTCGCGACAATGGTCTGGTCGAGGGCGGCCAAGAACATGCCCAACATGAGCGCGAAGAGGATGACGAGGATCTTTCGATGCTCGTCCTTCGAGAACTCGTGCTCCTCGGGTGCCTGGACGGCACTCTTTAGATCATCAGTCACGGTCGTTCTCCATATCCCTAGTGAGTACCTCGGCAAATCTGCTCATCGATGATGCAAAACTTCGGAGTTCTTCGGCGGTCCAATCCGCGAATAGTCGGGCCAGTCGCCTCTTGTGTGCCGCAAGGACGAGTTGCAACGTCTCTTCACCCGAACTCGTCAGACGGATGCGCGTGGCTCGCTTGTCTTCGGGGTCGGCGTCGCGTGCGACGAATCCAGTCGTTCGAGCTGTTGAACCTTGCGCGTCACCGCGGGCGCGTCAATGCCGAGACGCTCCGCGAGCTCTGAGACACGGAACGAACCGTCGGTGTGGACGTAGAGCTTGTAGAGGAGCGCCGAACCGGCGCGATCGAGTCGGACGCCAGCATCTTGGAGGAGCTGCTCGTGCGTACGGGCTTGGTTAAAAGCCCTCGCCAAGACCTGGAGACTGGCGGCGACAAGGTCAAGCTCTTCGTTCGAGGGCGTGCCAGAGCCTTTCGAAGAAGTTGTTTTCATCACGCAACTACTTTACGACGGACGACATCAACCGTGACGACGAATATGGGGAAACTTTGGAAAAGCAAAGCTCCTCATCAGAGGGACTATCTTCGGTCGTGCCTCCACGTCTCGCGTCCACCGACGAAGAGTGGCGGGGACCTGAAGCCGGCGAAAGGGTCGGTCGTTCGTCGACGATTGAGAAGTTCAGGGTCATCGTCGTCGACACGCCAGACCGTCAAAACGCGAGGGGCGTCGGCGCACTACGAAAGGCTCGCTCGTTCAATTCGTGACCGTGCGTGCGAGATCGGCGCCGCCACGAGGTTCTCGATCGCTCTTACGCTCGCGAGCCCACTACGACGAACCGTAGGGTGTTGGCGCGAATCGGAACGCCGAAGAACTTAGTGCGCATCGCCTAGTCGTGGCCAACAAGNTTCACGCGCTGCGCTACGAGCGCGAACGAAATGAAGGCGAGTAAGGAATGCGTCATGGTCTCTTTCTTCCCGCCTTCGACGGCCTCGCTCACCCTGACCAACTCGTGGAAGTTGCGGTAAGGGCCGAGACGACAGGGTGGGATGGGTTCTTCGTTTGGAACCACCTGCTTACGCGCCGCCCGTGCGCGACATCCTCGATCCCTACGTGTGTCTCGCCGCGATCGCCGTGGCGACGTCGACGATGCACTTGGGGCCAATGGTGACGCCACTCATCCGGCGCCGACCGGCCGTCGTCGCACGACGAGCAGTGACGCTGGACTTGTTGTCGCACGCCCGTCTCGTTCTCGGGTTCGGAATAGGCGACGACGGTGGAAAAGGAGAACTTTCCTCCTTCGGTGAGATCACGGACGCGCCAACGCGCGGACGTGCGCTGAGTGAAGGACTTGACGTACTGACGGGTCTTCTCTCGGGAGAAGAGGTGCACCACGTTGGAGAGTTCCACCGCGCTGATGGCGTCAACTTCCTTCCCGTGACGGAACGACCAAATGGAATTCCCATTTGGTTAGCCGCGCGATGGCCGAACCAGGCGCCGATTCGTCGCGCGGCCAAGTACCAGGGTGTCGTCGTGATCCAGATGACGAGTCCATCCGACGTACGTTCGTTGATTGATCAATTGGCCACCGCTGGTGCCGACCTCGAGCACTTCGACATCGTGGCGCTCGGCGCCGAGGGTGACGATCCTAATGAATGGCCCAACACGGGGGTGACGTGGCTCCTTACACAGCTCGGCCCTTACGAATTGACGTTCACCGAGGCTCTCGAGCGCGCGTCCGCCGGACCGACACCGCAAGATCACTAACTCAACTACGGGAACATCCAAGGGACCGCCGCGACAACAGTCTCACACCCGTGAAGCGGACTTCGGGTGACCCGACGTGACTCGCACGGCAACGCGTGCGCGATCGATTCGTCGGTGAGATCTTTGTGGTTGACCGTTGCGGCCGTGGACTCATTCTTGAAGGCAGCGCTTTCAACCGGATAACGGTGCGCGTTGGTGCCGGACGTGCAAGAGTGGCTCTCCTTGGTGGACCTCGTTGGTCGCCTTGTAAGGTGACCACTGATGAGCCCCCTCGATGATTCGTACGACCTGAGTTTGGCGGCGGCGGCGCTTCGATCGAACAGTGCCGACGTGCACGCTCTCGTCAAAGCCCTCTGCAGCGAGTTGTCCGACACTTTGGGAGACCGGTTGCGAACGCAGCGATCCGGTGGCCGACGGCACAAGACCGACGAGATCT
>JGI20207J14881_1000094_pt1 | contig 29422 bp, 30 predicted proteins | sample NGESurdeep092012_4_FD_14881 | JGI IMG/M metagenome (IMG submission 14881)
GGTGGCTTTCTGGATGTCGTCTCGGTCGGCCATTGGCCTGTCCCCTGTCCTGGTTCTTACCAAGCGGTAACCAGCTTCGGTTACCAACTGGTTACCAGGAGGGGTCGTGGCTTTGGCGACGCGACCTTTCGAGACGGTGCTCGGCCAGTGGCCCGGCGCCTCAGACCGCTAGGTCGTTCTCGGCGGCAAGCGCCTTCAGCGACACCGCCGGGCGGGCCCCGATGTGCTGGATCACCTCGGCGGCGGCGAGACCGCCCAGCCGGGCCGCCGTCCGGTGATCCTTGCCGCGCGCGAGACCGATCAGGAAGCCGGCGGCGAACAGATCGCCGGCGCCGGTGACGTCGGCCACCTGCGCGACCGGAGCCGCCGGCACGGCCGTCATGCCGTCCTTCCCGATCACGACGCAGCCTTTCTCGCTGCGGGTGACCACCGCGAGCCTGGCGTCCTCGCGCAATGCCTTGGCGCCGCTTTCGAAATCGTCGGTCTCATAGAGGCTGCCCAGCTCGTGCTCGTTGGCGAAGACGATGTCGACCGTGCCCTTGCGGATGAGATCGAGGAATTCGCCGCGATAGCGGCCGACGCAGAACGCGTCGGACAAGGTCAGCGCGACGCGGCGACCGTTCTTGTGCGCGATGTCGGCCGCCTTGACGAAGGCGGCCTTGGCCTGCGGCGGGTCCCACAGATAGCCCTCGAGATAGACGACTTCGGCCGCGGCCACCTGCGCCTCGTCGATGTCGGCGGGCTTAAGGTCCTGCGCCGCGCCGAGATAGGTGTTCATGGTGCGCTCGCCGTCCGGCGTCACCATGATGTAGCAGCGCGCCGTCGATGGTCCCTCGGTCGCCGGCTTGGTGTCGAAATTTACATCGATCGACCTGATGTCGTGCGCGAAAGCCTTGCCAAGATCGTCATCTTTGACCTTGCCGACAAATGCCGCTCGCGCGCCGAAGCTCGCCACGCCCGCNATCGTGTTGGCCGCCGAACCGCCCGAGGATTCCGTCGCCNGACCCATGGCGTCGTAGATCGCCTTGGCGCGCGCCTCGTCGATCAGCGCCATCGTGCCCTTGTGCATGCCCTGCGCGACCAGGAAGTCGTCCTCGGCGCGGGCAATGACGTCGACGATGGCGTTGCCAATGCCGAGCACGTCGTAGCGGGAAGCGGTCATGGATGGTCCCCTGGAAACGGAATGGCGGCGCACTATAACGGCGGCCGCCATGGCCGCAACGCGTTTGCGAAGGCTCCGCTTTGCCGCCGCGGTAGCTCGCGCATACCCTTTAGTGCGGGAGCGGAAGCCGTTTCAAGACTTCCAAACTCCACCATAGGAAGTAACCGCCGATCAGAATGCCGATCGCTATTTTCACCAGCTGGATGATTAATTCGTCTTTGCTCATCTAAAGCTCACTCGCCACTGGCCGGCGCCGTTCCCGACCTTTCGCCGAACTTATAACGGTGCAGCCGCACTTTGGCATGCCGTCGAGGCGCGAGACCATGATTCGCGCACGGGGCCTTGCAAGGCAAACGTCACCATGCGATGTGGCGCGCCATATCGCGGAGACTACGCTTATGGCGTTCAAAGAGCGCGTGTTTTCGGGCGTGCAGCCGACCGGCAACCTGCACCTCGGCAACTACCTCGGCGCGATCACGAAATTCGTGGCGCTTCAGGAGAACTACGACTGCATTTATTGCGTCGTCGACATGCACGCCATCACCGTTTGGCAGGATCCGGCCGAGCTCATGCGTGCGACGCGCGAAGTCACAGCCGCGTACCTCGCCTGCGGCATTGATCCGAAGAAGCACATCGTCTTCAACCAGAGCCAGGTCGCGGAGCACGCCGAGCTCGCCTGGGTGTGCAACTGCGTCGCCCGCCTCGGCTGGCTCAACCGCATGACCCAGTTCAAGGAGAAGGTCGGCAAGGACCGCGAGAACGTCTCGGTCGGCCTCTATGACTATCCGGCCCTGATGGCGGCCGACATCCTCGTGTACCGCGCGACGCACGTGCCCGTGGGCGAGGATCAGAAGCAGCATGTCGAGCTCACCCGCGACATCGCGACCAAGTTCAACAACGATTTCGCGTCTTCGATTGCGGGGCACGGCTACGGCGAGACCTTCTTCCCGTTGCCCGAGCCCATCATCCAGGGCCCGGCGACGCGGGTGATGTCGCTGCGCGACGGCTCGAAGAAGATGTCCAAATCCGAGCCGTCGGATTATTCGCGCATCAACCTGACCGACGACGCCGACGCGATCGCGCAGAAGATCCGCAAGGCCAAGACCGATCCGGAGCCGCTGCCCAGCGAAGAGAAGGGACTGGAACCTCGTCCCGAGGCGGACAACCTCGTCGGCATCTACGCCGCACTCAACAACACCACCAAGGCGGCGGTGCTCGGCGAGTTCGGCGGCGCGCAGTTCTCGACCTTCAAGTTGGCTTTGGTCGATCTCGCGGTCGCCAAGCTAGGGCCGATCGGCGCCGAGATGAAGAAGCTGGTGCAGGACCCCGTCTATATCGACGAAGTCCTGGCCGACGGCTCGCAACGCGCGCGGGTGATCGCGGCCGACACCATGAAGGCGGTCAAGGACATCGTCGGTTTCGTGCGGCGGTAAGGCCGCTTGTAAGCGCCGCTTCGTCCGTGCCACCCTCATCGTTTGCGCGCTGACTTGTGCGCAAACGACAGGGGCGAGGATGAGCAAGAGGCGTCGCAGCAACGAAGCCGGTCACAAGCGCAAATATCTGGTCGTCATCGACGAGACCGAGGAATGCGATCGCGCCGTGTTCTGGGCGGCCAAGCGCGCCGAGCGCACCATGTCGCAAATCGTGATGCTGCGCGTGATCGAGCCCGGCGAGCGCAACCAGCAGTGGCTCGGTGTCGCCGACATCATGAAGGCGGAGCAGACCGAGGCCGCAGGTGCCGCGTTCGACAAATACGACAAACGCATTCGTGAGGTGGCGAAGATCGTACCCGACCGGATCATCCGCGAGGGTGAGCCCGCCGCGGAGATGCTCAGATTGATCGAGGAGGATGACGATATCGGCATCCTCGTGCTCGCCGCCGATTCGAGCAAGGAAGGCCCGGGGCCTCTGGTGACGAGCGTCGCCAAGACGGTTGGCAGCTTCCCCATTCCGGTCGCCATCGTGCCGGGGCACCTGAGCGACGACGAACTCGGTTCGATGACGTAGGCGGAACCGCTGCGGTTGACCTGTCGGCGCAAAAATCCCATCTATTCGAGGTCCGCCGGGCCTTGAACCCGGACGGGATTGGAGAAGCCCATGTTCATCCAGACCGAAGCGACGCCAAATCCGGCGACGCTCAAGTTCCTGCCCGGCCGCCCGGTTCTCGATAGCGGCACACTCGACATGCCGACCCGCGAAGCGGCGGCGCAATCGCCGCTGGCCCAGACCCTGTTCGACCTGCCGAATGTCGGCGGCGTGTTCTACGGCGCCGACTTCATCTCGGTGACCAAGACCGACGGCGACTGGCAGCAGATCAAGCCGGCCGTGCTCGGCGCCATCATGGAACATTACATGTCCGGCGCACCACTCGTCGCCGAGACAGCTCAGGCTGCGGCGAGCGACGAGTTCTTCGACGCCGCCGACGAGGAGACGGTGACGCTGATCAAGGATCTCATCGAAACGCGCGTGCGGCCCGCGGTCGCCAGTGACGGCGGCGACATCACCTTCAAGGGCTACAAGCAGGGCGTGGTCTATCTGCAAATGCAGGGCGCCTGCTCCGGCTGCCCGTCCTCGACCGCCACGCTCCAGCATGGCATCCAGAACCTGTTGCGGCACTTCGTACCCGAGGTGACGGAAGTCCGGCCGGTCTAGCGTCGGGCGCACCGCAAAATCTGCGTCATGCCCGGGTTCGTCCCGGGCATTCGCGTTTCCGGGAAGGAAGCGGGAAAAAGGCACAAGAAAGACGTGGATGGCCTGGCCATCACGCGCGCTTTCGCGGGCTATGCCCGGCCGTCACGGTGATAGATTTCGCGCATGCGCATTCTCGCCATCGATACCGCGCTCGAGGCCTGCGCCGCCGCCGTGCTCGACACGGCGCACGGCGCCGTCGTCGCGCGTGAATCGATCGCCATGGCGCGCGGCCACGCCGAGGCCTTGATGCCGCTGATCCAGCGGGTGATGGCCGCGAGTGGCGGTGGCTTCGACGCGCTTGACCGGATCGCCGTCACCGTCGGCCCCGGCAGCTTCACGGGCCTGCGCGTCGGCATCGCCGCAGCGCGCGGGCTGGCGCTCGCGACCGGCAAGGCCGCCGTCGGCCTGACAACGCTGGCCGCCTTCGCCGCGCCACTGATCGCCGACGACGACACCCTGCCCGTCGTGACGGCGATCGATGCGCGGCACGAGCACGTCTATCTTCAGGTGTTCGGCCCTGGCGGCCGCACTTTGGTGCCGCCGCGCGTCGCCTCATTGCGCGAGGCCTTGCGCGCGGCGACGACGAGCCGCGGTCCGCGTATCGTGGGTACCGGCGCAAAGATGCTCGCTGCTGCGTGGCCGGCCGGAGAGCGGCCGCCGCGCTCGGTCGACCAACGCGGCGCGCCGGACATCGACTGGATTGCACATCTCGGCGCCGCGGCACCCGAGGACGGCGGACCGCCGAAGCCGCTCTATCTGCGGGCGCCCGACGCGCAGCCGCAGGACGCATCGCAGCTCCCCCGCCGATGAAAAGCTTTCTCAGCCGACTGTTCGGCAGCGGCACGCCGGTCATTGCCGACGCCGGCCCGCGCGATGCCGAGGGCATTGCCGCGCTGCACGCCGCGTCATTTCACCGCGGTTGGAGCAATGAGGAAGTCGAGGCGCTGCTCGTCGAGCGCTCCGTGATGGCGCATCGCGCGCTCGGCGCCAACAAGGTCGTGGGCTTNATCATGTCGCGGCGCGCCGCCGACGAAGCCGAAATCCTCTCGGTCGCGGTCTCGAGCGCATGCCGCGGCCGCGGGCTTGCNCGCGATNTGCTGCAACTGCATTTGCGCCGGCTCTNAGGCGATGGNGCGCGCACTGTGTTTCTGGAGGTCGACGAGACAAATACGCCGGCGATCAGGCTTTACCGTCGCGCCGGCTTCCATGACGTCGGGCGCAGGCCCAATTACTACCCGGCGCCCGGCGCAAAACCCGCGGCGGCATTGGTGTTGCGCCGCGACCTCGGATGATCGCGACGGCGGCCGGGCTGTGGTAGAAGGGGCCGGGCGACCGAAGACCCGGGACAAGACACGTGACGGCAACGGACAAGACGTCGGACAGAAGCAATATCGAGGCGCTTTGCGCGGCCAAGGGCATGCGCATGACCGAGCAGCGCCGCACCATTGCGCGGGTGCTGGCGCAGTCGGCCGACCATCCCGACGTCGAGGAGCTCTATCGCCGCTGCAGCGCCGTCGATGACCGCATCTCGATGTCGACCGTCTACCGCACCGTGCGGCTGTTCGAGGACGCCGGCATCATCGAGCGGCACGATTTCCGTGAAGGCCGCTCGCGTTACGAGACCTCGACCGAGGGCCATCATGACCATCTCATCAATCTGCGTACCGGCGAGGTGATCGAGTTTCAGTCGGAAGAGATCGAGCGGCTTCAGGCCGAGGTCGCGCGCAAGCTCGGCTACAAATTGATGGACCACCGGCTCGAGCTCTATGCGGTGCCGCTCAGCGACGAGAAATCCGGCGAGCGGAAATGATCCGGTTTGCTGTTCAGACGTTGTCATGCCCGGCCTTGTGCCGGGCATCCACGGGTTTGCGGCACCTCAGCAAGCGAGACGTGGATGGCCGGCACAAGCCCGGCCATGACGGCGGGGCTTCATGATCCGCGGGCTGTTCATCGGCGCGTTCTTCTTCACGATCACGCCTGTTCTCATCTCAATGCAATGGCTGCTCGGCAAGTTCGGCTTGCCGGGCTGGGGCTTCATCTCCTGCAAATACTATCGCGTGCTGGCGCGGCTCTTGCGCCTCCGCGTTCGCGTCGTCGGCGTACCGGCGCGCGACAAGCCCGTTCTGTTCGTGTCGAACCACGTGTCCTGGCTCGACATCGTCGCCATCGGCTCGATCCAGCCCGTCGCCTTCGTCGCCAAGAGCGAGGTGCGCAAATGGCCGCTCGTCGGCATCACCGCCGAAATGCAGCGCACGGTGTTCGTCGAGCGTGAGCGTCGGCACCAAACAGGCGACGCCGTCTCGCAGATGGTCGCACGGCTGGCCGGCGGCACGCCGGTCGTGCTGTTCGCCGAAGGCACGTCGAGCGACGGCAACCGTGTGCTGCCGTTCCGTTCGGCGCTGCTCGGCGCCGTCGAAATGGCGGCCAGGAATGGCGTGCCCGGCCTTCTCATCCAACCGATGGCGATCGGCTATACCGCGAGCCAAGGCATCCCGATGGGCCGCCACAGCCGGCCGCTTGCCGCCTGGTACGGCGACCTCGATTTCATGCCGCACATCCGGACGTTGATCGAGAAGACCGCGCTCGACGCCGTCGTCTCCTTCGGCGCGCCGATGCCCGCCGACGCCGGCCTTGCCCGCAAGACAATCAGCGAGCACCTGGAACTCGCCACCCGCCGGATGATGGCGGAAACCTTGCGTGGGCGGCCACTGGCCGGCGATTTCACGCCGCAAGCAGCCCCCGCAAGTCCGCCCTAGCGGCGTTTATTTTTAGGTGAAAAGGCGTTATCACGCGCGTTCATGAGCAATCAGCGCAAGGTCCACGTCAAATCCTTCGGCTGCCAGATGAACGTCTACGATTCCAATCGTATGGCGGACACCCTGGCCCCTGCCGGCTACGTCGAGACCGCGACTCCGGAGGATGCCGATCTCGTCATTCTCAACACCTGCCATATCCGCGAGAAGGCGGTCGACAAGGTCTATTCGGAGATCGGCCGCATCCGGATGATGAAGGAAGAGGCCGCCGCCCAAGGCCGCCAGATGCTGATCGCAGTCGCCGGCTGCGTCGCGCAGGCGGAAGGGCAAGAGATCGTGCGACGCGCGCCGGCCGTCGATCTCGTCGTCGGCTCGCAGAATTATCACCGCCTGCCGGACATGATTGCGCGCGCGCGCGAGGGCGAGTGCGTGGTCGACACCGAGTTTCCGCTCGACGACAAGTTCGACGCGCTGGCAGTGCCGAAGCGCGAGCAGATCGCCAAACGCGGGCTCACCGCTTTCGTCACCGTGCAGGAAGGCTGCGACAAGTTCTGCACTTTCTGCGTCGTGCCCTATACGCGCGGCACCGAGGTATCGCGCCCCGTGGAGAAGATCGCTACCGAAGTCGCACGGCTGGCAGAGGCGGGTGTGCGCGAGGTCACGCTGATCGGCCAGAACGTCAATGCCTATCACGGCCTCGATCAAAGCGGCTCGCCGGCATCCCTCGGCGTGCTCCTGCGGCGGCTCGCGCGCATCGAAGGCATTGCGCGGCTGCGCTATACGACCAGCCATCCGCGCGATATGGACGACGAACTCATCGCAGCGCACCGCGAATTGCCGGAGCTGATGCCCTGTGTGCATCTGCCGGTGCAGTCGGGCTCCGACCGCATTCTCGACACCATGAACCGCCGCCACACGATCCGGCACTATCTCGACATCGTCGCAAGGATGCGGGCCGCGCGGCACGACCTCGCCTTCACCTCCGACTTCATCGTCGGCTTTCCCGGCGAGACCGAGGACGATTTCCAGGACACGTTGCGGCTCGCCGAGACGGTCGGCTTCGCCGCCGCTTTCACCTTCGCCTATTCGCCGCGGCCGGGCACGCCCGCGGCCGAAATGGACGGCCAGGTTGCCGAAGACGTCAAAATCGACCGTCTCCATCGGCTTCAGGCGCTCATTGCCGCCCAGCAACGGGCCTTCAACGCCTCTTTTGTCGGCCTAAGGCTGGATGTGCTGCTGGAAAAGCCTGGCCGGCTGACTGGCCAGTTGGCCGGTAAATCCCCATATTTGCAGGCGGTGCATGTCATGGGCCCGGCCGCTCTCCTCGGGCAGGTCGTGCCGGTGACCGTCACCCACTTGGGAAGCAACAGCCTGTTCGGGACGCTGGATCCGCAAAGGGCCGCGCCGGAATTGGCTCCAGCAGGAGCCTAGAGCCGCAACTTGCGCACACCGGATACCGTGATTCCGCCCGCTGCCGCCTCCGAGGAGACCGCGACGACCCAGGTTGTCCTCGCGTTCGATGACAATCGATTGGCCTCGGTCCTGTTCGGCCAATACGGACAGAACCTGGCGCTGATCGAGCGACGGCTCGGCGTCGTCGCCGAGCAGCGCGGCAACCACGTCACCATCGATGGCTCGCGCCCGGGCTGCGAGCAGGCGCGCCGCGTGCTCGAAGGGCTCTACGAGCAGATCAAGCGCGACCACGATCTGACACAGGGCGACGTGGAAGGCGCCATCCGTCAGGCGATCGCACAGGGTTCATTGTTCGATTTCGTACCTGCAGATGCAAAATCCGGATTCGAGGAGATCAACCTGCGCAAACGGCCGGTGCGCGCCCGCACCGCCGCGCAGGACGCCTATATCCGCGCGCTCAAGCGCCATTCGCTCGTGTTCGGCACCGGCCCCGCCGGCACCGGCAAGACCTGGCTTGCAGTTGCGCAGGCGGTGCAGATGTTCGAGCGCAAGGAAGTCGACCGCATCATCCTGTCGCGGCCCGCGGTGGAAGCCGGTGAGCGGCTTGGCTTCCTCCCGGGCGACATGCGCGAGAAGGTCGATCCGTATCTGCGTCCGATCTACGACGCACTCTACGATCTGATGGACACGCGCATTGTCGAGCGCGCTTTGGAATCCGGCGACATCGAGATCGCGCCGCTCGCCTTCATGCGCGGCCGCACCTTGTCGAACGCCTGCGTCATTCTCGACGAAGCGCAGAACACGACGTCGATGCAGATGAAAATGTTCTTGACGCGTCTTGGCGAGAACAGCCGCATGATTGTCACCGGCGATCCGAGCCAGGTCGACCTGCCCGGCGGGCAGACGTCGGGTTTGGCCGAGGCGGTCGGCCTCTTGAACGATGTCGAGGATATCGGCCACGTTGCCTTCAGTCAGCGGGACGTCATCCGCCACGAACTCGTGGCGCGCATCGTCGCCGCCTACGACCGGGTCGCTCCCGGCGGAAAAAAGGCATGAGCGCCAAGCCCGCCCGGCGCGGCGAAGCACCGGACATCGACGTCGATATCCAGTCGGCGCTCTGGCAAGCCCAGCCCGAGGCGGAGCCTACGATCCGCGCCGCGATTACGATCGCTGCGACGCGCGCGCCGGCCGCGGGCGAAGTGAGCGTTCTGCTTGCCGATGACGCTGCAGTGAAGGCGCTCAATCGCGATTGGCGCGGCATCGATAAGCCGACCAATGTCCTGTCGTTTCCGGCGGCACCGTCGAACCTTGCTGGCGTTCCGGCGCTGATCGGCGACATCGCTATCGCCTTCGAAACGCTCGAGCGGGAGGCCGGCGCTGAGAACAAGCCGCTCCTTCATCATCTGGCCCATCTTGCAATACATGGTTATCTGCATCTGTTGGGCTACGATCACCAGACTGATTCCGAGGCGGAGACCATGGAAGCCCTCGAACGCGAGATTCTCGCCGCCATGCGGATTCCGGACCCTTACGCCGCCGATGCCGCGGACATCGCCTGACCGCCATGCCTGACAGCGACAGTATCGGCTCCTCTTCCACCGGCGCGCCATTCGACGCACGGCGCCTGCCCGTGCCGGTCGCCAAACGCGCCGAGAACGGCGGTGGCTGGGTGGCGCGCGTGCTGCGCGCCGTGTTCGGCTGGAGCCCGAGCACGATCCGCGCCGACCTCAAGGACGTGCTCGATGCCATGACGCCTGGCGAATCCGGCTTTTCGCCGGAAGAGAGCCGGATGCTCAAGAACATCCTGGCGCTACGCGAGCGTCGCGTCGGCGACGTCATGGTCCCCCGCGCCGACATTATCGACGTGCAGCAGGACATTTCCCTCGGCGAGCTCATCCGCGTGTTCGAGCGCGCCGGCCATTCGCGTCTCGTCGCCTACGACGACACCCTCGACGATCCCGTCGGCATGGTGCACATCCGCGACCTCATCGCCTACATGACCGCGCACGCCGCCGTCGACGTCGAGAAGAAAGCCAAGCGCAAGAAGCCGCTGCCCGCCAATCTCGATTTGAAGGCGATCGATCTGTCGGCGCCGCTGTCGTCGACTAAGATCGTGCGGCAGATCCTGTTCGTGCCGCCGTCGATGCGCGCCATCGACCTCCTGGCGCGCATGCAGGCGTCTCGCATTCATCTTGCGCTGGTGGTTGACGAATATGGCGGCACCGACGGTCTGTGCTCGATCGAGGACATCGTCGAGCAGATCGTCGGCGAGATCAGCGACGAGCATGACGAGGACGCGACGCCGGCGGTCGTGCATCAGCCCGACGGCTCCTACATCGCCGACGCGCGCGCCAAGCTCGAAGACGTGGTCGGCGCCGTCGGCCACGATCTGGAGGTCGGCGACGCTGCCGAGGAGGTCGACACGCTTGGCGGCTATCTCGTGACGCGCGCGGGGCGGCTGCCGTTGCGCGGCGAACTCATCCCAGGCCCCGGCCTGTTCGAATTCGAAGTGCTCGACGCCGATCCGCGCCGCATCAAGCGTGTGCGCATCTTGCGGCTGAAGGAGCGCCGCGAAAAGCTGCGCCTCCGCGAGACGGAGGCGGCGCCTGCGGGCCCTCGCGGCGAGGAAGCGTCGGGTGTGTCCAATCCCTCATCCGAGCTGCGGCGTCCGTGAGCGCCGTCAGCGCCGACCGGCCGCCGCTTTTCATCACGCGCGCCGCGCATACCGTGGTGCTCGCCTTCGGCTGGAAGCGGGCCTGCATCGCCTTTATCGCCGGCGCCGCGTCGGCGCTTGCGGTCGCGCCGGTGAATGCCTGGCCGGTGCTGTTCGCGACCTTTCCGGTGCTGGTGTGGCTGATCGACGGTTCGACGCAGGGTCGCCGCAGCGCCGTCTGGAGCGCCGCCATTGCCGGCTGGTGCTTCGGCTTCGGCTATTTCCTGTTCGGCCTTTATTGGATCGGTTACGCCTTCCTTGTCGATGCCAAGACTTTCGGCTGGCTGTTGCCATTCGCGGTCGCCGGCCTGCCGGCCTATCTCGCCATCTACACTGCGCTCGGCGCGGCGCTCGCGCGACTCATCTGGGTGCGCGGGCCACTGCGGCTGCTCGCCTTTGCATCCACAATGACGATTGCCGAATGGCTGCGCGGCCATGTGCTGTCCGGCTTTCCCTGGAACACTTTTGGCTACGCGCTCACCCAACCATTGGCGCTGGCACAGAGCGTATCGCTCGTCGGCGTTTGGGGGCTGACGTTCCTCGCGCTGGCAGTTTGCGCCACCCCCGCGATCCTCGCCGACGAGAAATCGGACGCGCCGGCGCCGTGGCGGCCATTGCTCATCGGCCTCATCGTCGTCGCGGCTTTCTTCGGCTACGGGCTCGCGCGGCTCGCCAGTTATCCGACCGGCTACGTTCCCAAGGTCAAGCTGCGCCTGATGCAGCCCAATCTCCAGCAGGATCAGAAATTCAACTACAGCGCCAAGAACGAGGTGATGGAACGCTATCTGCGCCTGTCGAATCGCGCGACGGGACCCGATTCGAAGGGCGTGCACGACGCCACCGTTCTGATCTGGCCGGAAGCGGCGTTTCCATTTTTCCTCACGCGCGAGCCCGATGCGTTGGCCCAGATCGCCGATCTCATCAAGCCGAATACGGAACTGATCACCGGTGCGGTGCGCGCGGCGCCGTCCGAGCCCGGGCAGCGCGTCACGCGCGCCTACAACTCCATCTACGTCATCGACGGTGACGGCTCGATCCGCGGCATCTACGACAAGGTGCACCTGGTCCCGTTCGGCGAATACCTGCCGCTCGAGCCCCTGTTGCAGAAGCTCGGTTTGCAGAACCTGACCAAGGCGGCAGGCGGTTTCCTCGCGGGCGACCGCCGCCGCGCCATGGACGTCGCCGGCGCGCCGAAGGTGCTGCCGCTGATCTGCTACGAAGCGATCTTTCCGGGGGCCGCGGTTCCGCCAGGCCAGCGGCCGGGCTGGCTGGTCAATGTGACGAACGATGGCTGGTTCGGCATCAGTTCCGGCCCTTATCAGCACTTCCAGCAGGCGCGCGTTTTGGCGATCGCCGAGGGCCTGCCGCTTGTGCGCGCCGCTAATACCGGCATTTCCGCGGTCGTCGATCCCGTCGGCCGGATTATAAAATCATTGCCGCTGGGCAGCGAAGGCGTGCTCGATTCGCAATTGCCGCGTGCACTGTCGCCGACGGTCTATGCACGGTTCGGCAATTACATCTTGATTGCGTGTTTGGCTTTCAGCCTGATATTAGTCATCAAAAGGCGTATGCGCGTATAGATTGTACATTGTAATGTACAACCGTGATAAGTTGTTTCTGCGCAAATAAACCTGTTACTGGCGGGGAGCGCGGAACCCCAAAAAATCAGAAAGGATACTGATTCAACTGGGAAAATCCGACGCGGTTCGGATTTTGTACGAACGGTTGAAGGCATTCACGGATTGCAACATTTCGGTTACATGGGACATTACGCACGACGATAGTCGCATAGGAGTGGTTTATGGCTAAGAAGGTGCCTAATCCGATCGACAAGCATGTCGGTTCGCGCGTGCGCATGCGCCGGATGATGTTGAGCATGAGCCAGGAAAAACTTGGCGACGCATTGGACCTGACGTTCCAGCAGGTACAGAAATACGAGAAAGGCACCAATCGCATCGGCGCCAGCCGCTTGCAGCAAATCGCGCACATCCTGCAAGTACCGGTTTCATTTTTCTTCGAAGGTGCGCCGGCCTCGCCGGGCCTCAGCCCCAGCGGGATGAGCGAAGCGCCCTCGCCCGCTTATGTCTCCGACTTTCTTGCGACTTCAGATGGCCTGTCGCTGACGAAATCCTTCATGCGCATCAAGAACAGCAAGTTGCGCCGCCGCATCGTCGATCTCGTCGAGCAGATCGCCGGTGAGGAATAAGCCTACTATCCCACCGGATTCCCACGCTGCCCGCATCTTGACCTCGCACCCGGCCACTGCAAGAAACACTCCGACCAGTTGACAGTGCCGCGGTCCAGAACCGCGTCAGGGGAGGAGTTTCCGCAGTGGCTCACACGAACTATCTCTTCACCAGCGAATCTGTTTCCGAAGGCCATCCTGACAAGGTCTGCGATCAGATCTCGGACGCGATACTCGACGCGTTCCTCGAGAACGACATCAAGCTCGGCATTGCCGATGACAGCCAGGTGAATACGCGCCTCGGCTGCGAGACCCTCACCACCACCAACAAGATTGTCATCGCCGGCGAAGGCCGCGGCCAGGCGCCGCTGTTCCGCAAGCACGGCGACAAGGCCGTCGTCGACCGCGAGCTGATCACCAAGATCGCGCGCGATGTCGTGCGCGATATCGGCTACGACCAGGACGGCTTTTCCTATTACGGCGCCGACGTCGAGGTGCTGCTGCACGGCCAGTCGCCGGACATCGCGATGGGCGTCAACGCCAAGAAGAAGCGCGGCGAGGAGCAAGAAGGCGCCGGCGACCAGGGCATGATGTTCGGCTTCGCCTGCAACGAGAGCGAGGTCTACGAGAAAAACTCGTTCATGCCGGCGCCGATCTATTTCGCACACAAGATACTCAAGGTGCTGTCGGAGAAGCGCCGCTCCGGGCAGCTCTACGACCTGCAGCCCGACGCCAAGAGCCAGGTCAGCGTCCGCTATATCGACGGCAAGCCGGTCGGCTGCACCAAAGTGGTCGTCTCGACGCAGCACAATGCGCAGAGCCGCAACGGCAAGAAGTACACGCCAGGCCTGATCAAGGAGATGATCTCGACCGCGGTTGAATCCGCGCTGCCGAAAGGCTGGATGCCGGAGAGGCCGTCAGACTTCCTCGTTAACCCGACCGGCAACTTCGTCGTCGGCGGGCCCGACGGTGACTGCGGCCTCACCGGACGCAAGATCATTGTCGATACTTACGGCGGCTACGCACCGCATGGCGGCGGCGCTTTCTCCGGCAAGGACCCCACCAAGGTCGACCGCTCCGCGGCCTATGCAGCGCGCTACCTCGCCAAGAACGTCGTCGCCTCCGGCGTCGCCGACAAATGCACAATCCAGGTCGCCTATGCGATCGGCGTCGCCGACCCGATGTCGCTTTTGGTCGACACCCACGGCACCGGCAAAATCGACGAGAAGAAGCTCGAGAAGATCCTGCCGGAGCTCTTCCGCCTGACGCCGACCAACATCCGCCGCACGCTCAAGCTCAGCCGTCCGATCTATCGCCGCACCGCGGCCTATGGTCACTTTGGCCGGCAGCCGGAGAAGGACGGCGGCTTCTCCTGGGAGAAGACCGATATCGCCTCGCAGATTCGCAGCGCGGTGAAATAGACGTTTCCCAACGATCGCAGCTTCGACGGATGGCCGGCCTCGCGCCGGCCATTTCTTTTGTGTTGTCAGACCCGGCGAATGCGGGGCATGGATCATGCGCCCGCGCGAACGATGACGCATGAGTAACGAGACATACAAACCGGATTCTCAGCGGGCCTTCTTCGGCCGACGCAAGGGTCATGCACTCAAGCCACGGCAGGCCGCGCTGTTCGATACGCTTTTGCCGACGGTCGGCATTGATCTCGCGCAGCACGCCCCGATCGACCTGCGCACCTTGTTTTCTCTGCCTATCGACGAGGTGCGCCTCGAGATCGGTTTCGGCGGCGCCGAGCATTTGATCGCGCAGGCGCAGGCAAACCCACGCGTCGGCTATATCGGCACAGACGCCTTCCTCAACGGCGTCGCCAAGGCGCTGGTGTCGATCGAGGAACGCAAGCTGACCAACATCCGCCTGTTTCACGGCGACGCCAGCGAGCTCATNGATTGGCTGCCGGCGGCGGCGCTGACGCGCATCGACCTGCTCTATCCCGATCCGTGGCCGAAGCGGCGGCATTGGAANCGGCGCTTCGTGCAGGACGACAACCTGAAGCGGCTCGCGCGCATGCTCACATCAGGCGGCGAATTCCGCTTCGCCACAGACATTGCAAGCTACGCCGAGCACGTGCTGATGCGAATNCTGCGCTCGCCGGATTTCGTCTGGACCGCCGCCCGCGCCGACGACTGGCGTAAACCATGGTCCGGCTTCNTGCGCACGCGCTACGAAGCAAAGGCGATNCGCGAGGAACGGACGCCGGCGTATTTTATTTTTCGGAAGTTCTAAGNCCGCGCGTCTCGCTGCGCGACCCCGGNGAATTTTATTCCCCGGTCCCCTGCCGCACCTGCCAGAAGCGCACGACGCGCTGCGCCGTCGCNGGCGTCAGCCGCTCGAAATTGTCGAGCGCGGCCTGGAGCACCTGCGACGTCGGTTTTGGGCCCGGACGCGAGCAGATGACGCAACGCACGGTCGGCCAGCCGAAGTTGGTCGCGCGCGCGAGGATCAGCACGGGATCGGCGCGGTCGCCGTTCATCAGCCGGTCGACGATCTCGACCGGTACGGCGCACAAAGTGGCGAGCGCGGCGATCGTCTCTTCATATTTGCCCGCTTCCGCGAAGGCGACAATCTCCGTCTCGGTGAGCTTGCCTTCCTTGTGCATCTGCCGGACGGCGGCCAGCGCGGTGGCGTAATTGCGCGGCGCGGCGCGGGCGCCGACTTCGTCGGTGACGCGCGCGAGGATCTTGCGGATCTCGGCCTGCGTCTCAGGCTTGGCCTGTGCAAGCAGTCGCTTCTGCACGACGTCGCTCGCCTGCATCAGAAGCTGGCGAAACAGCCGCGGCGGGATGTCAGTCCGCCGGCCAACCTTCTCGGCCAGGACGCCGTCCTGCTCGGCCCGCTTGACCAAGGTCGTGAACGCGTTTTCCGACAGCTTCGCCGTGCCATTGGTGGCGATCGAGCGCGAGACGTCGCGGTCGCCGCGCGCAACGATAACCTCGGCGAGTGCCTCGCTGACCTCGCCGCGCGCCGACAGCGCCAGGAGATGCGCCTGACCCTTGTTCTCGGCGATCCGGATGAGCTCGGGATCGGGAAGATTTGCTTGCCTCAGCACCGGCTCGGCGATGGACATGTCGTCGTTCGACGCCAGCCGCGTAACGACATTGACGGGCGCATTGGGAACCGGCGCGAGCTTGCGCGACAGCTCCGCGAGCGCCTTGGTTTCGATTTCCTCGATCAGGAAGCCGATGACGTCGTCGAAAACGGCGACGTGCTCGTGGTGAAATGCGGGAGCGCCGTCGAGGAATAGGCCGGTGATACGGCGCAGGGTCTCCGCCCGCTTTTCCGCCGAGCCATGCTGGACGACGTCTTCCAACTCAGGAAGCAGGGAGGCAGGGGCACCCATCCGGAACTCGCAAGGCAACAGGAAAGAGCCGCGGCCGCGGCTTTAGTTGAATTTAAACGGTGATTCTGAAGGAAAAGTTAGCCCTGACCGAAAGACTTCGCTCTTGCACGGGGGCGAAAAACCGCTATATTTCCGCCTGTAAGCATACACCCTCATAACCAAATCAGGTTTTGAGAGTGGGTCCCTTGGGGCCCGCTCTTTTTTGTTACAGCATGGTCCCGAACGAGGCGAAGGCGGCTTTGGCCGCCACAGCACAGGATGACGAGCCGCGGCTGATCGTCGAGCCGGGGCTGCCGGCGCGCGTCGGCGTGATCGTCGAGCCCGTCCTCGGGCAACTCGGATTTCGCCTAGTTCGGGTGCGCGTTTCGGGCTCCGAAGGCTGCACCGTCCAGGTCATGGCCGAGCGGCCGGACGGCTCGATGACGGTCGAGGACTGCGAGGAGGTCTCGCGGGCGCTGTCGCCGGTGCTCGACGTGGCCGACCCTGTCGACCGCGCCTACCGGTTGGAGGTTTCCTCGCCGGGCATTGACCGGCCACTGGTGCGCAAGTCGGATTTCGACCGCCATGCCGGGCATCTGGTCCGCATCGAAATGACCATGCCGGTGAACGGCCGCAAGCGCTTCAAGGGCGCGCTCGCCGGCACCGAGGGGCATCTGGCGCGGCTGCAGCGCGACGAGGCGGCCGAAGGCGAGGACGCGTTGGTCCTGCTGCCGATCGAAGACATGAGCGAAGCAAAGCTGATGCTCACCGACGACCTGGTGACCGTGGCCCTGCGGCGCGAGAAGGCGGCCAAGCGCGAGAGGCGCGCGGCCAAACGCGAAGAGAGACGCGAAGTGAGACAATCCCGGCAGCGGCCACAGCGGCCTGCCGTCAAAGGAGGAGAGTGAGCTATGGCTGTCAGCGCCAACAGGCTCGAATTGCTGCAGATCGCCGACGCGGTCGCCCGTGAGAAGTCCATCGACCGGGGGATCGTCATCGCCGCGATGGAGGATGCGATCGCCAAGGCGGCGCGCTCGCGCTACGGCGCCGAGACCGACGTGCATGCCGAGATCGAGCCCAAGACAGGCGAATTGCGCCTGACGCGCCACATGCTCGTCGCCGAGCAGGTCGAGAACTCGTCGAACCAGATCACCGTCGAGGACGCGCGCAAGCGACATCCGGCCGCGCAGGTCGGCGACACCATCGCCGATCCGCTGCCGCCGCTCGAATACGGCCGTATCGCAGCGCAGTCGGCCAAGCAGGTGATCGTGCAGAAGGTGCGCGAGGCCGAACGCGACCGGCAATACGCCGAGTACAAGGACCGCATCGGCGACATCGTCAACGGCATCGTCAAGCGCGTCGAATACGGCAACGTCGTCGTCGATCTCGGTCGTGGCGAAGCGATCGTCCGCCGCGACGAACTTCTGCCGCGCGAAGTGTTCCGCAACGGCGACCGCATCCGCGCCTATATCTACGACGTGCGCCGCGAGCCGCGCGGGCCGCAGATTTTCCTGTCGCGCACGCATCCGCAATTCACCGCCAAGCTGTTCGCGCAGGAAGTGCCGGAGATTTATGACGGCATTGTCGAAGTGAAGGCGGTCGCCCGCGATCCCGGCTCGCGCGCCAAAATCGCCGTGATTTCGCGCGATTCGAGCGTCGACCCGGTCGGCGCCTGCGTCGGCATGCGCGGCTCGCGCGTGCAGGCGGTGGTGAACGAATTGCAGGGCGAGAAGATCGACATCATTCCGTGGTCGCCGGACATCGCCACCTTCGTGGTGAACGCGCTGGCGCCGGCCGAAGTCGCCAAGGTGGTGCTCGACGAGGACAAGGAACGCATCGAGGTCGTCGTGCCGGACCAGCAATTGTCGCTGGCGATCGGCCGACGCGGCCAGAACGTGCGTCTCGCCTCGCAGCTCACCGGCTGGGACATCGACATCCTGACCGAGCAGGAAGAGTCCGAGCGCCGCCAGGCCGAGTTCGAGAGCCGCACGAAGATCTTCGTCGATGCGCTCAATCTCGACGAGGTGGTCGGCCAGTTGCTGGCCTCGGAAGGCTTCGGCTCGATCGAGGAGCTCGCGCTCGTCGAGGAGAAGGAAATTGCGTCGATCGAAGGTTTCGACGAGGACACCGCCCGCGAGCTTCAAGAGCGCGCGCGCGAATACCTAGCGCAACAGGAAGCCGAACTCGACGCCCGCCGCAAGGAACTCGGTGTCGAGGACGCGGTCAAAGACGTGCCGGGCATCGCTACGGCCATGCTGGTCAATCTCGGCGAGAACGGCGTGAAGACGGTCGAGGACCTCGCCGGCTGCGCGACGGACGATCTCATCGGCTGGACCGAGCGTAAGGACGGCGAAGCCAAGCGCGAGCCGGGCTTCTTCGACGGCCTCAATGTGTCGCGCGAGGACGCCGAGGCGCTGATCATGCAGGCGCGTTTGATGGCCGGCTGGGTGACCGAGGCCGAACTGAACCCCCCGGCCGAAGAGGCCGAGGGCGAGGCGGCGCCGGTGGAAGCGTAACGAGAGCGGACGGACGATGCTGGCAGTCGCGCAGGACACTGAGCTCGACCGCGGGGCCTCGGCCCCGGGGACCGAGCGAACCTGTGCGCTGTCGCGCGANGTCAAGCCGGTCGACGAACTGATCCGCTTCGTGCTCGCGCCGGGCGGCGAGGTCGTCGCCGACGTGAGGCGCAGACTGCCGGGCCGAGGGCTGTGGGTCAGTGCGACCCGCATCGCCGTCGAGCAGGCGNTCAAACGCAACGTTTTCGCCCGNGGCTTCANGCAGGAAGTCCGCGCCGCCGCCGACCTGGCCGAGCAGACCGAAAAGATGCTCGAACGGGCGGCACTCGACGCGCTGGCGATCGCCGGCAAGGCGGGAGTGGTGGTGTCGGGCTTTGCCAAGGTCGAGGCCGCTTTAGGAAAAGGCGAGGCGCGGGCCCTGATCCACGCGAGCGACTCCGCCCGAGACGGGAGGCGCAAGCTTTCCGGCGCGGTGGCGCACGCAAACGAGGACGGAAAGCGGAAAATCGTCGTCATTGAGGATTTTTCGGGGACCCAGTTGGATTTGGCACTGAACCGCCCAAATGTGGTACATGCAGCCCTGCTTGCCGGGCCCGGGAGCGAGACCTTTCTCGCTCGCGTTGCACGCTATGCGCGCTTCCGGTCCAGTAATTCGACCGCAGCGGTTCGCGCAGACGCGCCGACGAAGGGCGCTGAAGGACAAAATACGGAATGACTGAGACCAAGAATCCTGGCGAAAAGAAACTGAGCGTTGGTGGTCCCAAGCTGACCCTCAAGCCGCGCACCGAAACCGGTGTCGTGCGCCAGAGCTTCAGCCATGGCCGCAGCAAGCAGGTCGTGGTCGAGAAGGTGAAGCGGCGCATCGTCGGCCCCGGCGAAGCGAAGCCAGACCCCGTCTTCGAGGCGCCGAAAAGGGCGGCCGCTCCTGCACCGCGTCCCGCCGCGGCGGCACCCGAAGCGCCGAAGAAGCCCTCCGGAGTCGTGCTGCGCACCTTGACGGAAGAAGAGCGCAGCGCCCGCGCCCATGCACTCGCCGACTCGCGCGTGCGCGAAGCGGAAGAGCGCAATAACGCCGTAGAGGAAGCCAAGCGCCGCGCCGTCCAGGATGAGGCCGAGCGGGTCGACCGCGAGGCCGCGGTCACGCGCAAGCACGACGAGGAAGAGCGCCGCAAGCACGATGAACAGTCCAAGCGCAAGGCCGACGAGGTCGCCAAGAAGCGCCTCGGCGAGCCTGAGGCGCGGCGTCCCGGGACGCCGGGGGCCCCGGCCGCACGGCTGACGCTCGAGGCCGAGGAAGAGGAAGCGCCTGCGCGCCGTCGCGGCGCGCCCGGCCGCCCCGTGACGCCGCCGCGTCCGGCGCCGCGCGTCGGAGCCGAGAAGCAGCGCGGCCGCCTGACCGTTATCAACGCGCTCTCCGCCGGCGAAGTGCGCGAACGCTCGATCGCTTCGTTCCGCCGCCGCACGCAACGCATGAAGGGCCAACCGTCCGAGTCGAAAGAAAAGCTCGTGCGCGAGGTGACGATTCCGGACGCGATCTCCATCCAGGAGCTCGCCAACCGCATGTCCGAGCGCGCGGTCGAAGTCATTCGCCTGCTGATGAAGCAGGGCCAGATGGCGACGATCAACGACGTGATCGATGCCGACACCGCGCAACTCATCGCCGAGGAGATGGGGCACAGCGTCCGCCGCGTCTCGGAATCGGATGTCGAAGAAGGTTTGTTCGACGTCGCGGACGAGACGGAGACGCTGAAGCAGCGCGCGCCGGTCGTCACAGTGATGGGTCACGTCGACCACGGCAAGACGTCGCTGCTCGATTCGATCCGCTCCGCGGAAGTGGCGGCAGGCGAGGCCGGCGGCATCACCCAGCACATCGGCGCCTATCAGGTGACCGCGCCGTCGGGCGGCAAGATCACCTTCATCGACACGCCAGGCCACGCCGCCTTCACGGCGATGCGCGCGCGCGGCGCGAAGGTGACCGACATCGTCATTCTCGTCGTGGCGGCTGACGACGGCGTCATGCCGCAGACGGTGGAAGCCATCCATCACGCTAAGGCGGCCAAGGTTCCGATCATCGTCGCCATCAACAAAATGGACAAACCGGACGCCAATCCGAACCGCGTCCGCACCGATCTGTTGCAGCACGAGATTCAGGTCGAATCGATGGGCGGCGAGGTCGTCGACGTCGAAGTTTCGGCGACGCAGAAGACCAACATCGACAAGCTGCTCGAGATGGTGTCGCTGCAATCCGAACTCCTCGACCTCAAGGCCAATCCCGACCGCGCCGCCGAAGGCACGGTCATCGAGGCCAAGCTCGACCGCGGCCGCGGCCCGGTGGCGACCGTTCTGATCCAGCGCGGCACGCTGAGTGTCGGCGATCTGGTCGTGGCCGGCGCCGAATGGGGCCGCGTGCGCGCGCTAGTCTCCGACACCGGCGAAACCATCGGCAGCGCCGGACCCTCGATGCCCGTAGAGGTTCTCGGCTTCTCCGGCACGCCCGATGCGGGCGACCGCCTCGCCGTCGTCGAGAACGAGGCCCGCGCCCGCGAGGTCACCGATTATCGTGCGCGCCAGAAGCGCGAAAAGACGGCGGCGCGCGCCACCGGCATGCGCGGCTCGCTCGAGCAGATGATGGCGCAGGCCCAGACCGCGGGCCGCAAGGAATTCCCCCTGATCATCAAGGGCGATGTGCAGGGCTCCGTCGAAGCGATCATCGGCTCGCTCGACAAGCTCGGCACCGAGGAAGTCGCGGCGCGCGTTCTGCATTCCGGCGTTGGCGGCATCTCGGAGAGCGACGTCACCCTCGCCGAAGCTTCGGGCGTTCCGATCATCGCCTTCAACGTGCGCGCCAACAAAGAAGCGCGCGAGGCGGCGGNGCGCTCCGGCATCGAGATCCGCTATTACAACATCATCTATGACCTCGTGGACGATGTGAAAAAGGCGATGTCCGGNTTGCTCCCGCCGACTTTGCGCGAGACCATGCTGGGCAACGCGCAAATCTTGGAAGTCTTCAAGGTGTCGAAGGTCGGCAACATCGCGGGCTGTCGCGTCACCGACGGCACGGTGGAGCGCGGCGCCAATGTGCGGCTGATCCGCGACAATGTCGTCGTCCACGAAGGCAAGCTATCGCAGCTCAAGCGCTTCAAGGACGACGTCAAGGACGTCGGCGCCGGAATGGAATGTGGCATGGCCTTCGAGAATTACCAGGACATGCGGCAAGGCGACGTCATCGAATGCTACCGGGTGGAGACGATTCAGCGCTCGCTGTGAGTCCAAGTCTCACACGCGCGTAGATTTTCTACTCCGCCATTTCCACTGTCTTGTCTGGGCATAGGCGTTCGAAGAACGGCGTTTGAAAGACGCCTATGTCCCGGGCATTCCCGAGCAGGTGGGCACCGCGTGTCCGCCTGGGCGCAATGGCCGGAACGAGCCCGGCTATGACAAGAGTCTTTTGGAACGCATATGCGCAAGAAACAGTCTCGCGACAGTGGCCCCAACGCCTCGCAGCGCCAGCTACGCGTCGGCGAACTGGTGCGCCACGCGATTGCCGAGATGCTTACGCGCGGCGACATACACGATCCCGTCATCGAGGCGCACCTCATCACCGTGCCGGAAGTGCGCATGAGCCCCGACCTGAGGCTCGCCACCATCTACGTGATGCCGATGGGCGGACGCGACGCCGATGAGGTCGTCACCGCTTTCGACCGCCACAAGAAGCGCCTGCGCACGGAGATCGCGCACCGCATCAACCTCAAATTCGCGCCGGACATCCGTTTCCGGGTCGACGAGCGCTTCGAGGAGGCCGAACGCATCGACAGGCTGCTGCGGTCGCCCGAGGTGAAGCGGGATTTGACCAAAGACGAGAGTGGCGATGAATAAGTTCGTGGACGCGGCTGATGCTTCGCTCGCCTCCCCTCTTGATCGGGAGGGGGGTAATCCCGAGACGCCCGCGCAAGCTTCCACCCCCGTCCCTGTCCCTCCCCCTCAAGGGGGGAGGGAACAACGTGGCGAGGACGGAGCAAAACCGCGCGAGCACAAAAAGCAATTCAAGCGCGACAAGCGAGACGTCCATGGCTGGGTGGTGCTCGACAAGCCGGTCGGCATGACCTCGACCCACGCGGTCAGCGTCGTCAAGCGGCTGTTCTCCGCCAAGCGGTGCGGGCACGCCGGCACGCTGGATCCGCTCGCCTCCGGCGCCCTGCCGATCGCCATGGGCGAGGCGACCAAGACCGTTCCCTTCGTCATGGACGGCCGCAAGCTCTACCGCTTCACCATCCGGTGGGGCGAAGAGCGCGACACCGACGATGCCGAAGGCCGCGTGATGGCGCAGAGCGACGCCCGGCCGACGGCTGAGGCGGTCCGCGCTGCCCTGCCCGCCTACATCGGCACCGTCCAGCAGGTACCGCCGCGCTACTCGGCGATCAAGATCGAGGGTGAGCGCGCCTACGATCTCGCCCGTGACGGCGAGGTTGTTGAATTACAAGCACGACCTGTGGAAATTGCCCGGCTGGAACTCATCGAGGCGCCGGACGCCGACCATGCCGTGCTCGAGGCCGAATGCGGCAAGGGCACCTATGTCCGGTCGCTTGCGCGCGATATCGGCCGCGCGCTGGGCTGTTACGGCCATGTCAGCGCGCTACGGCGCGCCGCGGTCGGCCCGTTCCACCCGGAAAGCATGATTTTGCTGGAACATCTGGAAGCTCTATGCCATAGAGCCGCAGCCGGCGAGGTAACCCTCGCCGACGCGCTCATGCCCGTCGAGACCGCGCTGGACGACATCCCGGCGCTGGCCGTCAGCCGGGCAGATGCGGCGAGGCTCGCAAGAGGCCAAGCCGTTTTGTTGCGCGGACGGGACGCTCCCAATTTTCGCGGCACAGTTGCCGTGACGGTGGCAGGCCAGTTGCTGGCGCTCGCCGAATTCGACCATGGCGAGATCGTCCCCAAGCGCGTGTTCAACCTGGCCGGGGTCGTCGGACGAGCCCGGCCGCCAGTGAAAGGATGACCGATGTCGGTTACCACCAGCCGCAAGGCTGAAGTGATCAAGGATTTCGCCAAGAAGCCGAACGACACCGGCTCGCCGGAAGTGCAGGTGGCGATCCTCTCGGAGCGGATCACCAATCTGACCGAGCATTTCAAGACGCACGCGAAGGACAACCACTCGCGCCGGGGTCTGCTCAAGATGGTGAGCCAGCGCCGTACGCTGCTCGACTATCTGCGGCGCACCAACGAGGCGAGCTACAAGCAATTGATCGAGAAGCTCGGCATTCGCCGCTGATCGTTTGGCGCGCGAGGGCGCAGCTATGCGGCCCCGCGCGTCTGTGAAGCGTTCGCGCCACNCGCGGACGCCGTTTGCTCCGGCGGCGAACCGCGTCGCCGGAATTTGACAGCGGNCCGACGGCATGGGGCCGCCGCCCGCGCCAGGCAAGGTTCGAACCGCCATGGCAGGATCGCAAGACGCTCGTTCGCTCCGCGTATCGCTNGATACGCAGGCGAGAGCGCCTTGCCGTCTTGCTCATGGCGTTCGGAGATTGCCCGAACCATGAGAGACATACGAAATGTTCGATATTCATCGAGTTGAACTCGATTGGGGTGGGCGCAAGCTCACGCTCGAGACCGGCCGCATGGCGCGTCAGGCCGACGGCGCAGTGCTCGCCACCTACGGCGATACGACCGTCCTCGCCACAGTCGTCGCCGCCAAGACGCCGCGCGAAGGCGTCGACTTCCTGCCGCTGACCGTCGACTATCAGGAGAAGTTCTACGCCGCGGGCCGCATTCCAGGCGGCTATTTCAAGCGTGAAGGCCGTCCGACCGAGAAGGAGACATTGGTCTCCCGCCTGATCGACCGTCCGGTCCGTCCGCTGTTCGCCGACGGCTGGCGCTGCGAGACGCAGATCATCATCACCACGATGTCGCACGATCTCGAGAACGATCCCGATATCCTCGCGATGGTCGCGTCGTCGGCCGCGCTGACGCTGTCGGGCGCGCCCTTCATGGGCCCGATCGGCGCGGCGCGCGTCGGCTTCATCAACAACGAATACGTGCTCAACCCGCAGCTCGACGAGATGGTCGATAGCCAGCTCGACCTCGTCGTCGCCGGCACCACCGATGCGGTGCTGATGGTCGAGTCGGAAGCCAAGGAATTGGCCGAAGAGATCATGCTCGGCGCCGTGATGTTCGGTCACCGCCACTTCCAGCCGGTCATCCAGGCGATCATCGATCTCGCCGAGAAGGCCGCGAAGGAGCCGCGCGAGCTGACGCTCCCCGACAACGCCGCGCTTGAAAAGGAAATGCTCGGCCTCGCCGAGAAGGACCTGCGCGCCGCCTATTCGCTTCCCGTGAAGCAGGACCGCTACAAGGCGGTCGGCGCGGTGAAGGAAAAGGTGATGGCGCACTTCTTCCCGGAAGGCGCCGAGCCCGCTTACGACAAGCAGCGCGTCGGTGGCGTGTTCAAGAAGCTCGAGGCCAAGATCGTCCGCTGGAATATCCTCGACACCAGCAAGCGCATCGACGGCCGCGATCTCAAGACCGTCCGCCCGATCGTTGCCGAAGTCGGCGTGCTGCCGCGCACGCACGGTTCGGCGCTGTTCACCCGCGGTGAGACGCAGGCGCTGGTCGTCACCACGCTCGGCACCGGCGAGGACGAGCAGTGGATCGACGCGTTGCAGGGCACCTACAAGGAATCGTTCCTGCTGCACTACAATTTCCCGCCCTATTCGGTCGGCGAGACCGGCCGCCTCGGCGGCACCAAGCGTCGCGAGATCGGCCACGGCAAGCTCGCCTGGCGCGCGATCCATCCGGTCCTGCCGGGCAAGGAGGAGTTCCCCTACACCATTCGCGTCGTGTCGGAGATCACCGAATCGAACGGCTCNTCGTCGATGGCCACCGTTTGCGGCTCGTCNCTGGCGCTGATGGACGCGGGCGTGCCGCTCAAGCGGCCGACCGCCGGCATCGCCATGGGTCTCATCCTCGAGGATAAGCGCTACGCCGTGCTCTCCGACATCCTCGGTGACGAGGATCACCTCGGCGACATGGACTTCAAGGTGGCGGGNACCGATCANGGCATCACGTCGCTCCAGATGGACATCAAGATCGCCGGCATCACCGAGGAGATCATGAAGGTCGCGCTCGGTCAGGCGAAGGAGGGCCGTCTGCACATCCTTGGCGAGATGTCCAAGGCGCTCACCGCCGCGCGCGCCGAACTCGGCGAGCATGCGCCGCGCATCGAGATGTTCAAGATTCCGACCGACAAGATCCGCGAAGTGATCGGCACGGGCGGCAAGGTGATCCGCGAGATCGTCGAGAAGACCGGCGCCAAGATCAACATCGAGGACGACGGCTCGGTGAAGGTCGCCTCGGCCTCGGGCGAGTCGATCAAGGCGGCGATCAACTGGATCAAGTCGATCGCCTCCGATCCGGAGCCCGGCCACATCTACGAGGGCACGGTCGTCAAGGTGATGGACTTCGGCGCCTTCGTGAACTTCTTCGGCGCCAAGGACGGCCTCGTGCACATCTCGCAGCTCGCGGCGCACCGCGTGCAGAAGACCTCCGACGTCGTCAAGGAAGGCGACAAGGTCAAGGTCAAGCTGCTCGGCATGGACGAGCGCGGCAAGGTTCGCCTGTCGATGAAGGCCGTCGACCAGACCACCGGCGAGGACCTTGAGGGCAAGCAGAAGTCCGAGCGCGAGCCGGAAGCCGCCCATGGCGGCGCTGCCGAGTAAGCAGCGCCCATAGGCCACAGCCAGTCTAGTTGCGAAAGGGCGGCCTCGCGGCCGCCCTTTTTGTTTGGCCGGCGCCCCCGGCCGGACCTGCGCGAAGTCGACTGAAATACAACCTTTGCGAGCTTACCCTATTTGTGTATTATCNGGGTTGTAGGCCCATCGATGCCACAACCGGGCCGCCAACAGGGGGAGCATTGTCATGAAGATCCTGAGCCGCGCCGCGATCGGCGCTGCCGTGCTGGCCGTCACCACGTTCGGCGCCATCGCCGCCAGTGAGCACGACAACGAGGTGTTCTTCGCCGTCAACGGCCTTCAAACCTTCAACTTCCAGCAGACCGGCTACAGCATCACCAGCGGCCAGCCCTACGGCGGCACGACCGCCGGCATCAGCAGCGGCAAGGGCCTGATCACCGTCACCGCGGGCCGCAAAGGATCGAGCAGCGTGGCCACCTGGTTCAAGCAGCAGGTCGGCTCGGGCCAGACTTTGGTCTGCGACACCAAGGGCACCTATCCGGACAGCCTGAACTTCGCCGTCGAAGGGACGCTCAGCATGGGCAGCGCCAACGGCAATACGATCACCTGCAGCAACATCATCGTCGCGCAAGGCAACTTCGGCACCACGAACAATTGGTGGATGGGCGGCCCGGGCATGAAAGGCGCGCACATCTCGGTCAGCGGCGCCACCGAGCAGACCTGCCAGATCACGGGCAGCCGCAAGCCGGCGATCGTGATCTTCGCGCCGCAGACGCCGTGCGTGAACAATTTCAGCATCGGCATCATTCAGCCCTGAGGAACAAAACAATGCGATCGCCTCTCATCGCAATGCTGCTCGCCGGCGCGCTCATCAGCGGCGCGCCGGCGGCTCAAGCCGCGAGCGAGCACAACAACGACGTCAAATTCAACATCGCCGGCGTGCAATACTTCTCCTTCACGGAGACCGGCCACAGCATCACGTCGGGACAGCCCTATGGCGGCGCCTCGGGCAGCGTGCTCAGCGGTTTGAAAAGCGCCCAGATCGTCGTCAAGGCCGGTCGCAAGGGATCGACCGGTCCGACCGAATGGTTCGAGACGCAGCTCGGCAACGGCAGTGTGGTCGCGTCGCGCTCATGGAGCGCGCTGCCAAAGGATCTCAACTTCGCCGTCGAAGGCACGATGGTGATCCGGATCAACGACCACAACACGACCTGCGATAACGTCATCGTCGCGCAGGGGCACACCGGCGCCTACAACGACTGGTGGATCGGCGGGNCGTTCATGACGACCGCCAACATCAGCCANTACAGCGGCATCATGCAGACCTGCCGGACCGAGGGGAGCCTCGTGCCGATGATCGCGATCATCACCTGGGCGGNCAACTCGAACTGGTTCACGATCAGCCTGTCGCCGCTGTAGCGTGAAGCGCGGCGGCGCCCGCGCTAATGCTTGAGGAAGGCGAGCAGCAGCCGGTTGACGATGTCCGGCGCCTCGCGTGTCGGGAAATGGCCGACGCCGTCGAGCACGTGGCGTTCATAGCCGCCGGTGAAAAAACGTTCCTTGCCGGCGGTCGTGTCCGCGAGCGTGACGCCGTCGGCGCCGCCCTGAATCATCAAGGTCGGGACGCCGATCGACTGCGCCTCATGCACGCGCGCGTCGAGCGCGCGGTAGCGCGGGTCCTTGGCCGCTTCGCCCCAGCGCACCTGATAGGAATGCAGTGTGATCGCGGCCCAGTCCGGATTCTCGAACGACCTTGCCGTCGCGGCGAACTCGGCCTCGCCGAACCAGCCGCGCGGCGCCCAGGTCTCCCACATGATGCGGGCAAAGCCCTTGCGGTCCGCCGCGACGGCCTGCTGCCCGCGCTTTGTCGCCATGAACCATTGATACCAATACTGACGTGCCTGCTCGAAGCTCGGCGTTGGCAACGCACCGGGTTGCCAGCCGACCGACATCGTGCAGATGCGCGTCACGCGCGTGGGCCACAAGATCGCCATGGCATAAGCGATGCGCGCGCCCCAGTCGTGGCCGACAACGGCGAAATGCTCGAGCTTGAGCGCATCGGCAAGGTCGAGCGCATCCTGCGCCATGGCGACCATTTCGCCGGAGCGCATCGTGTCGGGCGACAGGAACGACGTTTCGCCGAAGCCGCGCAGCGACGGCACGATGGTGCGGTATCCCGCGGTCTGTAGCGCCGGCGCGATCCTGTCATAGGTGCGCGCGTCATCCGGCCAGCCGTGCAGCAGCAGCACCGGCGGCCCGTCGTCGGGACCGTCGATGTCGCAGGCGATCCGCAGCAACGGCGTGTCGACGAATTTGCGCATCAGGCTTTCATCCGCTGCTGTGACCGTTGTTCCTGCGCGACCGCTCCGCGCACAATGTCCGCGAGCGCTTCGAAGTCCTTGCGGCGCGGCGAGGTGCGCCGCCAGGCGAGGCCGATGCTGCGGCCGGGCTGCGGCTCGGCGAAGCGCGCGAGCTTCACGCGCGTGTCGCGCACCTCGACGTCGGCAGCGATCTCCGGCACCAGCGTCACGCCATAGCCGTTCGCCACCATCTGCATGACGGTCGCGAGCGACGTCGCGCCGAGACCGGCCGGCGCATCGTGCCGCTTGCTGGCGCAGAAGGCGAGCGCCTGGTCGCGCAGGCAATGGCCTTCCTCGAGCAGGATCAAACGACGCTGATCGACATCGCCGATGGTGACACGTCGTCTCGGCAGCGGCTCGGCCGCAGGCGCGGCCAGCAGGAAGCGGTCGTCGAACAGCGGCAGCGTTTCGATGTCGTGACCGTCGGCCGGCAGCGCCAGAAGCAGGCAGTCGAGCGCACCGGCGGAGTTCTTCGATGAGCACCTGCGTCTGCGTCTCGCGTACCTCGAGACGCAGGTCGGGAAAGCCCTTCTGCAACAGCGGCAGCACGCGCGGCAACAGATATGGCGCGAGCGTCGGGATGATGCCGAGCTTCAGCGGCCCGGAC
>JGI20207J14881_1000096_pt1 | contig 29161 bp, 26 predicted proteins | sample NGESurdeep092012_4_FD_14881 | JGI IMG/M metagenome (IMG submission 14881)
CACTCGGTTCACGGACCTCTTCCTTGCGGTGCTCCGCCCACTGGCGCAGGAGGTTCTCAGAGTCCTCGTCGAGCTCACTCGGCACGTCGACGACGAGATGAACGTAGAGATCACCGCGTCCGCGACCGTGCAGGTGCTCGACACCCTCGTGTCGCACGCGGTGCACGGTGCCGTTGGCACTCCCCGGCTCGACGTCGATCGTGAGTGCGTCGCGCAAGGTCGGGACGCTGATGGTCGCGCCGAGTACCGCTTGGCTGAAGGCGACATGGGCCTCGTGGTGCAGGTCGTCGCCGTGGCGCTCGAAGCGGGGATCGCTCATGACTCGCAGGTGCACGAACAGTCGGCCGTTAGCGCCGCCGCGAGGACCCGCGGGTCCGCGGTCAGCGAGTCGCATCGTCGAACCGTCTTCGACGCCCGCCGGTATCTGTGCGCTCAAGGTCACGCTCTGTTGGCGTCGGCCGTCGCCGCGACACGTCTCGCACGGCGTCTCGATCCGAGACCCCATGCCCTGACAGCGCTGGCAGGTCTGTGACGTCACCATCTGGCCGAGGATCGAGTTACGCACTCGACGAACTTCTCCCGCGCCGCCGCACTCCTCGCAGGTGACCGGTGACGTGCCCTCGGCGCACCCCGATCCCCCGCACGTGGTACAGCGCTGGGGCAACGTGACGGTGACCTCGCGGGTCGCGCCGAACGCGGCCTCTTCGAGGCTGATGTCGATCGTGACTTCCGCGTCCGGGCCAGGCTGGGGACCGCGACGCCCGTGCTGGTTACCGCCCATACCGCCAAAGAACATGTCGAAGATGTCCTGCACCGAGCCCCCACCGAAGGGGTTCCCGCCGGCACCGACGTCGGCACCGAAACGGTCGTAGTTCGCGCGACGTTCCGGGTCCGAGAGGATCTCGTAGGCCTGGGAGACCTCTTTAAAGTGCGCCTCGGCGGCGGGATCGATGGTGTTCGTGTCGGGGTGGTATTTGCGCGCGAGGCGTCGATAGGACTGCTTCAGTTCGTCGGGCGAACAGCTCGCGTCGACTTCGAGCACTTCGTACAAATTGGTGTTAGCCACGTTCGTTCTCTCCGCCAAAGTGGGTGGTCAGGTGTTTCGACACTGCTTCGGCCGCGGCCATTAGTTCTTGATACTTCATCCTCGTCGGTCCGAGGAGCCCGACGGCACCGATGGTCTCGCCGTCGAGCGAGACCGGCGCCACGATCACCGCGCACGACGACAGGGGTTCGAAGCCGTGTTCGGAGCCAATGGCGACGGTGACACCTTTATCCAAGATGTCCTCGACCAAGGAGACGACGAGGAGCTCTTGTTCCAAGATGCCGAGGACCTTTCGCACCGTTTCCACGCCTTCGAAGACGTCGGCCACCTTGGCGGAGCCGCCGATGTAGACCTGTTCGCCCTCCAAGGTGGGCATCTCCGCGTGCAGGACCGACACCGCTTCACGGACGAGTTTCGCAATGGTGTCCGCGCGTGAGGGGACCTGCACCTTCGACTCGAGCGTGGTGCCGATGAGGAGGGCGTTCAGTTGACGCGAGGCTTCCGTGACTTCCACGTGGCTCGCTTCGAAGGAGGCGAGCACGCTGTGCTTCGTGACCGTGCCGTCGGAGAAGACCGTGACCAGGAGATGGTGGCGGGCGTCGAGGTTGACGAGCTGCACGCTCAGGACCGTCGCGCGCGAGTGACCCGACCCCACGACGACCGAGGTGTAGCTGGTGAGTTGGCTGAGGAGGAGTGACGTCTGTTCGAGGACGTCTTCCACCTCGCCGCGCACGTGCGTGAAGAACTCCTTGATCTGGCGTTGTTGCGCCGGTTCGAGCACTCCGGCCTCGAGGTGGTCCACGAAGTACCGGTAGCCCTTGTCGGTCGGGACCCGTCCCGCCGAGGTGTGGGGCTGGGCCAGGTAGCCCTCGCGTTCCAGGGCCACCATCTCGGTGCGGACGGTCGCAGGTGAAACCGCGAGGTCGGCGTTGCGGGCGACCGACGAAGAGCCCACGGGCTGGGCCGTGTCGATGTGCTCGACGACGACGGCGTCCAAGATGGTCGCCTTGCGCGCGTCGAGGTTGCTCTTGGACTGAGGTGGGGTCTTCACGCGCCGGACCATACGTTCTCCTTGTTAGCACTCGATTTTACCGAGTGCTAACCACTCTTCAGTCGCGGTTCTAATGTGGGCTCGTGGAGACCTTCAGCGCCCCCGAACGACCGAACGTGCCCGCCTCCGGTGAGGAAAAGGCCCAACTCGACGCCTGGCTCGACTTCTTTCGCGCCACGATCCTGCATAAGTGCGACGGACTGCACGCCGCACAGCTCAAAGAGCGTCCTATCGCGTCGTCTCGACTCTCCCTCTTGGGGATCGTGCGCCACATGACGTTCGTCGAACAGGTCTGGTTCGACACCACCTTCGCGGGACACGACCCCGTCGAGTACTACAAGACCGAAGGAGACCGCGACGCCGACTTCAACGACCTCGACAGTCACGCCCTCGAAGAAGTCATGGACCTCTACCTGCACGCCGTCAAGGTCTCACGAGAGCTGAGCGAGGGTCACGCACTGGACGAGGTGGCAACGAAGCCCCGTCGAGGTCGTGAGGTCGATCTTCGCTGGATCTACGTGCACATGATCGGTGAGTACGCCCGACACTGTGGTCACGCCGACCTCATTCGCGAATTGATCGACGGCACGACGGGGTACTGAGCAGTCCACGTGGTCGCGATTCCGTCGCGTCCTCATTTGTGGGTCGCCGTTGGGCGCGAGTAGTCGGACTGTCGCTATTCGCTTGAAAGACTTGTTGCGTACCAAACGACAGGTAGTGAAGCGCAGAAATATATGGCAAGGGACTTTCCGTGAGTGACGACGCGGGCATGGCTTTACGCAAAAGACCGTCCAAGTCGTTGCTCGCGTGGGCCATCGCCGCTCTCGTCCTCCTTCTGCTCGGAACGCTGGGTTCGGATCTCGGTGCCCGAGGCGTGGCCAACTCGACCAATCAGAGGAACGAGCGAGCGTTTCTCGCTTCGTCGAGCGAAATCGCCTCAACGCTCAAGGCGGCGATCCAACACGAACGGGACCTCATTAGGAGTACCGAGTCGTTCCTCATGGGCAATCCCGACGCCACCCAGCAGGAGTTCACGGCCTGGTCGAAGAGCCTCGACGTACTGCGCGACAATCCCGACCTGACGGGTCTCGGCGTCATCGATTACGTGACCGCGGCCCAACTGCCCGCCTACACCCGGCGTGCGTCACTCGCCCTGGGTAGGCCCTTCACCGTGACGCCCGCGGGCAAGCGGCCCTTCTACTGCTTGGCGCCCATCGGACTTTCGCGACCAGGTGCGCAGGCCCTCGCGAAGGGCACCGACCTCTGCGTCGGGCCCACGAGTTCGTACATCACGTCCCCGCGGAGCTCGGGCAAGAGCCTGGTGCTTCCGTATCGCTACCTGGGCCAAGAGACCATCGCGCTGGAGACACCGATCTACCGCGGTGGCGTGATCCCCACGACCGTGGCCGCTCGAGAACGCGACTTCATCGAGCTCATCGCGCTTAACCTCGTCCCCGACGTCATACTCAAAACCGCGCTCACGGGTCACCCCGGCACCGCGGTGGCCCTCAGTTTCGACAGCCTCGCGCCCGAGCTGATCTTCCGCAGTGGCACGCCGCCGAAAGACGCGCGAACCACCACCGTCAACCTCCACGACGGTTGGAGCGTGGCGACGTACGGCGTTCACGAACCGGAAGGGCTACTAGGCAACGGCACGGCGTCGCTCATCGTCTTCGGTGGGATCGCCCTCAGCGCGCTACTCGGTGTGGTGATCTTCCTTCTCGGCACGGGGAGAGCCCGCTCGATGTTGCTCGTGGGAGAGCGCACCGAGCAGCTGCAGTACCAGGCCCTTCACGACTCACTCACGGGCCTTCCCAATCGGGCCCTCATCGTTGACCGCATCGAACAGTTGCTGGAGCGAAATCGCGAGGCGGGAACCCACGGCGTGGCCCTGTTCGTCGACCTCGACGACTTCAAGAACGTGAACGACTCTCTCGGCCACGAGGCCGGCGACGATCTTCTGATCTCAGTGGCCGAGCGGATGCAGAGTGCGTTGCGTGGCGCCGACACGATCGGCCGCATGGGTGGCGACGAGTTCGTCATCCTCATCGACGGTGGCGGGGACGAGATCGGTCCCGACCTCGTGGCGCGCCGACTCCTCGACGTCATGCGCCGTCCCTTCGACATCAAGGGCGCGCTGACGCCGCTCACGGTGACGATGAGCATCGGGATCGCCATCGGCGACCGTCGAAACGGCGGCGAGCTCTTGCGCGACGCCGACGTCGCGCTCTACCAGGCCAAGGGAGCGGGCAAGAACCAATCCGTCATCTTCAGTCAAGAGATGCAGAACGACGTCGGACGACGTATTTCTCTTGAGTTCGACCTACGCTCCGCGCTCTCGGGCAAACAGTTCTTCCTTGTCTACCAACCCATCTACAATCTCGAGGACCTCACCATCGTGGGCGTGGAGGCTCTGTTGCGTTGGCGCCACCCCAGTGAAGGCGTCATCCAACCCGATGATTTCATCTCGATCCTCGAACGAACGGGCAACATTCGCGAGGTCGGCGCGTGGGTCCTCGGTGAAGCCTGCAACCAGATGGCGGCGTGGCACGCGCGCGGCGACACGCTCGACGTGTCGGTCAACGTCTCCGCGCGCCAACTCGACAGCGACCTCTTCGTCGGTGAGATCCGCCACGCCCTGCACGTCAGTGGTCTGAGCGCCCATTCACTCATCATTGAAATGACCGAGACGGCGCTCATGTTGGACGTCGACGCGGTCGTCCAGCGCCTCCAAGCGATAAGGGACCTCGGCGTGCGCATCGCCATCGACGACTTCGGCACGGGCTACTCCTCGCTGAGCCACTTGCGCCAGTTCCCCGTCGACTGCATCAAGATCGACAAGTCCTTCACGGGGGCGATGTCCTCGTCGGATGAGTCGAGAGCGCTCGTGAAGACGTTCATCCAACTCGGCCGGGACCTGGGACTTAAGACGCTCGCTGAGGGCGTGGAGTCCATCGATCAAATGGATCTCCTTCGCGCGAGCGACGTGAGCGAAGTCCAAGGATTTCTCCTTTCGCACCCGCTCGACGCCGAGACCCTCGAAGACCAGCTCCTCAAGCCACGTCGTCTCGGCGCGACGGCGCGACCACCCCAGCAGCCCTAGGCGTCCTCGCCGATCACTCTTCGAGCTTCAGCGCCGCGACGAACGCCTCTTGGGGCACTTCCACGCGTCCTAAGTTCTTCATCCGCTTCTTGCCCTCTTTCTGCTTCTCGAGGAGCTTGCGCTTTCGGGTGATGTCGCCGCCGTAACACTTGGCGAGGACGTCCTTGCGTCGAGCCTTGACGGTCTGGCGGGCGACGACGCGGCCGCCGATGGCGGCCTGGATCGGCACGTCGAACATCTGTCGGGGAATGAGTTCCTTCAACCGTTCGGCCATCTTGCGTCCGTAGACCTCGGCGTTCGAACGGTGCACGATCGTGGAGAAGGCGTCGACCGGCTCGTGGTTGATGAGGAGGTCGACGCGTACCACTTGGGAAGTGACGTACCCGGCCGGTTCGTAGTCGAGCGACGCGTAGCCCTTGGTACGACTCTTCAGCGCGTCGAAGAAGTCGATCACGATCTCGGCCAACGGGATGCGGTAGCGCAGTTCCACGCGTTCGGTGGAGAGGTACTCCATCTTCAACATCTCGCCGCGACGCGACTGACCGAGGTCCATGACGGCGCCCAAGTACTCCGACGGCGTGAGGATCGTGACGTCGAGCATCGGTTCGTCGACGTGGTCGAGTCGGCTGGGATCGGGCAGGTCCGTCGGGTTGTCGACGAGGATCTCCGTGCCGTCGGTGAGAAAGGCCCGGTAGACGACCGAGGGGGCCGTGGCGATGATCGCCAGATTGAACTCGCGCTCCAGTCGTTCGCGCACGATCTCCATGTGCAACAGTCCGAGGAACCCGCAGCGAAAGCCGAAGCCCAGCGCGTGGGACTTCTCGGGTTCGTAGGTGATGGACGCGTCGTTGAGACGGAGCTTGTCGAGAGCGTCGCGCAGGTTCCCGAGATCGTCGCCGTCGATCGGGTAGATCCCGCAAAAGACCATGGGCTTCGGATCGAGGTACCCCTCGAGTGCCTTAGTGGCGGGGTGCGTCGCCTCGGTGATGGTCTCACCCGAGCGCGCGCCGCCGACGTCCCTGATGCCGGCGACGACGTAGCCCACTTCGCCCGGGCCGAGCTGCGTGACCTTGATCATCTCGGGCGTGCGCATGCCGATCTCTTCGAGTTCGTGGTTCGTCCCGGCTCTCATCATGCGGATCCGGGTCTCGTCGTGCAGCGTTCCCTCGACGACGCGAATCGACGAGATGACGCCGCGGAACTGGTCGTAGTAGGAGTCGAAGATGAGGGCACGCAGTGGTACGTGGGGATCGCCGACGGGGGCGGGAATGCGCGTGATGACCGCGTCCAAGAGTTCCTCGACGCCCTGGCCGGTCTTCGCGGAGATCGAGAGGATCTCGCCACTCGGGATGCCGAGCACGCGCTCGAGTTCTTCCTTGCAGCGCTCGGGGTCGGCCGCGGGCAGGTCGATCTTGTTGAGGACCGCGACGATCTCCAAGTTGTGCTCGAGCGCCTGGTAACAGTTGGCGAGCGTCTGGGCCTGGATACCTTGGCTCGCGTCGACGAGGAGCACGGCCCCTTCGCAGGCCGCCAGGGAACGAGAGACCTCATACCCGAAGTCCACGTGACCGGGCGTGTCGATGAGTTGGATGAGGTGGCCCTTGAAGTTCACCCGTACGTTCTGGGCCTTGATGGTGATGCCGCGCTCGCGCTCGATGTCCATGGAGTCGAGGTACTGGGCGCGCATGAGTCGCGGGTCGACGGCGCCCGTGATTTCTAGGATCCGGTCCGACAGCGTGGACTTGCCGTGGTCGATGTGCGCGATAATGCTGATATTGCGGATTTTGTTGGAATCGACGGATGATAAGGAACTTGCCACGGTCACTTAAGGCTATCGGCCAGCACTCAAAATCCTCGAAGTTGAGGGCTTCACAGGCCCTCTGCTAGCATCGATAGGCCCGCGCGGAGAGTTTTCGCGCACCGAGAACGAGGTTGTAGTCGTGGCCAATATTAAGAGCCAAATCAAGCGCAACAAGCAGAACGTGGTCCTTCGCGAGCGCAACAAGGCCGTCAAGTCAGAACTGCGCACTCGCACCAAGAACGCGGTCGCCGCCGTCGGCACCGAGGACGAAGTCGCCGCGTTGCGCGTCGCGATCAAACGCATCGACATGGCCGCGTCGAAGAAGGTCATCCACAAGAACCAGGCCGCCAACAAGAAGAGTGGCTTGATGAAGCGCATCAACGCGATTCGCAGCGAAGGCTAACGAACCCCCTTCGTGTTCAGCGCCTTCGGGCGCCGTAGTTGAGGCGAGCGAGACGCGCCACCAAGATCTCAATCACCGTTAGTTCTGTCACGTCAAGGTCACTTTCGAGGTCCTTGCCGCCGTAGCTGACGCCGCCTTTCAACGCGAGGTCGGCCTCGGTGATCCAGTGCACGGCGGTCACGAGACGCGGTGCGCCTAAGCGCTCGGCGAGTTGCAACGCCTTGCCCGCTGGGAAAGCGTTAATTCCCAGTATCGCGGCGGCCTCTTCCTTCGACCTCGCGTCGCTGCCTTCGAGACGAGAGATGTTGAGGTAGTGGCGCTGCAGCATCGAGACGATCTGGAGACCGGCGCGGCGCCTGGACTCAAGCATCCTGCGCGCGACGACGATGGCCTTCGTCGCGTCGCCCGCGTCGATGGCGTCCGTGAGGTCCCACACGGGCACGTCACCGAAGTCACCGAGGTAGGGCTCGAGCCGCGCGAACACGAGAGGCGCCGTGCCGTAGATCGACTGCAGCGTTCGCGCCAACGCGTCGACGCGCGCCACGTCATCGCCCACCTGTTCCGCGACGCGTTGCGCCGTGGCGTGATCGATGACGACGTCGTACTCGTCCATCTTCTCCTTGACGAAGGCCACGCGATCGGCGACGCGCGAGCCGACGTTCACTTCCACGACGTCGCCCGCGAGCTTCACGAGTCGATTCGACTTGGCGCCGACGACAGCCAGGATCAATATCGTCCCGGGCGCCGGTTCGTTCATCCACGCACCGAGTTGGGCCACTTCGTCCGCGACCAACAACTGCGCGTCACGTACGACCACGACGCGTCGTTCCACCAGAAAGGGCGGCGTGTTGAGCGCCTCCATAACGCGCGGCAGGGTCGACTCCCCCGTGCCCAGCGTCACGTCCTTCGCCGTGAAGTCCTGCAGCGCGAAGGAGGGGTCGAGGTCGCCGAGCGCGGTCGCGACGACGTTGTGCACGGCGTCGTAGACCATCGTCGCGTCGGTGCCGACGACGCAGACGCTCGCGCTAGTCACGACGCCTCGGCCAAGCGCGCGAGCACGTCACGCACTCGAAGGGTCCCGGCGACGTCATGGACCCGAACGATACGACAGCCGAGTGTCACGCCTAGCGCCGTGGCGGCGAGCGACGCCTCTCGGCGCTGCGTCACGCCGAGCTCGAACAGCACGCCAAGGAAGGTCTTGTTCGACGCCGACAACAAGAGCGGCGATCCGAGCGCCGCGAGGTGATCCGACGAGCGTAGGAGTTCCAGCGACTGCACGGCCGTCTTGCCGAGGTCGAGTCCCGCGTCGAGGATGATCTGCTCGTCACCGAGGCCCGCGTCACGGGCCCAGCGTCGTCGCTCCAAGAGAAACGTCGCCACCGTCGACGTCACGTCGTCGTAGTGCGGGTTCGGATCCGCCTCACGGGGACGGAGTCGAATGTGCGTCGCCACGACGGTCGCCTTGGCGGCTGCGGCAACCGCCAGGTAGTCGGGGTCCGCGAAACCGCTGATGTCGTTACCCACGCAGGCGCCCGCGTCGAAACTCGCTTTGGCGACCGAGGCGCGCCACGTGTCCACCGAGATCGGGAGATTGAAACGTTTCGCGAGCTCGCCAATGACGGGCACCACGCGGTCGAGTTCTTCTTGCTCGCTCACCTCTTCGCCGGGGCCGGCCTTCACGCCACCGACGTCGAGGAGGTCGGCGCCGTCAGCGACGAGTTGTTCCGCGCGAGCGTAGAACTCGTCGAGGTCGTACGTGGCGGCGGGCGCGTAGAACGAATCCTTCGTACGGTTCAAGATGCCCATGACGAGCGCTCGGGTCGTGACGTCGACGCGACGAGGGCCGAGCGCCACCACCAACGGCCCTGGGGGCCGGTACACCGGCACTAGTAGAGGCGACTCGCGAGCCGGCGCCGGAACGAGACGTAGCGAGGGTCCTCCGGCCCGAGGGCGTCGAGCACTTCGAGGAGTTGACCCTTTGAATCTTCGTTGGCCGACGACTGTTCTAGGAGATGCTCGAGTGTGAGGTCGAGATCGCCGTCGAGACGCACACCACTTCGTTGGAGACGGATCCGTGCGAGCACGGTCTTCGCGGCCAACACGTGCGCGAAGGGCGTGAGCAACGCTTCGGCTTCGTCGAGGCGGTCGTCTTGACGAAGGAAGTCAGCTAACGCGACGGCCGCTTCGACGTTGGTGGGATCCATTGCCACTGCTTCACGTATCGACGCTTCGTCACCGGCACCGACGAGCTGATCGACCTTCGACGCGCCCGGCGCCAGGCGACCGACGAACTCGCGCACGGCGGCTTCCGGCAGTGCGCCGACGAAGGTGTCGACGATCTGACCGTCCTTGATGGCGAAGACGGCTGGAATGGACTGCGCCTGAAAGGCTTGCGCGATCTCGGGGTTCGCGTCCACGTCCACCTTCGCGAGTTCTACGGCGCCACCCGTCTCGCCGATGACCTTCTCCAGTATCGGTCCGAGTGTCTTGCACGGGCCGCACCACGACGCCCACAGGTCGACGACGACCGGCACGCTCTTCGAGCGATCGATAACGGCGGTGGAAAACGTGGCGTCGGTGACATCATTCACGCGCTTCAGCCTAACGGCCGACGCGATTCTCTAGAAGGGTCACGAAGCACTGTTAGCCTCGGCGACTATGGGTACGGTGACGGGCGTTAACGAGGTCAACGTCACCTCGTGGATGGCGCAAAACGTCGGCGCGGTCGCCCCCCTCGACTTCGAACTGATCGCCGGGGGCCGCTCGAATCTCACGTTTCGAGTGACCGACGCCGCGGGCACCACCTTCGCTCTGCGCCGCCCGCCCACGAGTCACGTGCTGCCCACGGCGCACGACATGGTGCGAGAACACACGATCATCCAGGCCCTGTTTCCCCAAGGTATTCCCGTTCCGAGGCCGCTCGGACTCTGCACGGAACCCGACGTCAACGAGCGGCCCTTTTACGTCATGGAGTTCGTCGACGGGGCCATCCTGCGCGACCGGACCCAGGCCGAGTCCTCGTTCCCGGTCGAAACCCGCGCGTTGATCGGGGACCATTTGGCCGCCACACTGGCGCAGTTGCACGAGGTCGACGTCGAGCAAGCGGGTCTCGGTGACCTCGCGCGCCACGACGGCTACATCGAACGCCAACTTCGCCGCTGGCGCGGCCAGTTCGAGCAGATGAGGGTCGAGGGGGTCGATCACCCCAACGTGGTTGAAGAGGTGGGCGACGAACTGGCGCGTTCGATCCCCGTCCAACAGCGCGTCGCCGTCGTGCACGGCGACTACCGCCTCGACAACACCGTGCTCGATCATGAGGGGAAGGTTCGCGCCATCCTCGACTGGGAGATCTGCACGTTGGGCGACCCGATGGCCGATCTCGGCGTGCTCCTTTGTTACTGGTCCGAAGCGGGCGACGTCACCGCGGCGCTCCTCGGTGCCGCGCCGACAACGGCGCCGGGCTTCGCGACGCGTGACCAGGTACTGAACGCGTACGCGCGTCACACGAGTCTCGACGTCAGTCAGGTCCATTACTATCAAGCATTCGGTTATTGGAAGTTGGCCTGCATTCTTCAAGGTGTCTTCGCGAGGTATCGCGCGGGCGCCACGGCAGGAGACCAGGGCAGCGTCGATGAATTTCCGGCACATATCGCCATGCTCGCCGAAACGGCGAAGCAGACTTTGGAGAACTGATGGACGAAGAGATCTATGACCGCATCATTTTCCTCGCTGATCCGGAACTCAGCGAGCCCGTACTCGTCATCGGCCTGGAAGGCTGGATCGACGCGGGTATCGCGGCGAGCACGGCCGTGTCGACACTGCTCGAGACCATCCCCACCGAAGTGCTCGCCACCTTCGACACCGAGTACTTCATCGACCAGCGCGCGAGACGTCCGCTCGCGCGCATCGTCGACGGCGTCACCACTGAACTCACGTGGCCCGAGATCCAACTTCGCTACGGCCGTGACGGCGACGGCGCGGACGTACTCTTCCTCGTAGGACCCGAGCCTGACTTTCACTGGAGCGATTTCGTCGACGTGGTCACTGACGCGGCAGGGCGCTTCGACGTCCGACTCGTCGTCGGACTTGGCGCCTTTCCCGCACCCACGCCGCACACCCGGCCCGTTCGCGTCATCGGCACGGCGCCCGCACCCAGCGCGCATCTCTTGGCGCTCGTCGGTTCGGTGACGGGTGAGCTCGAAGTCCCGGCCGGCATCGGCACCGCGTTGGAACTCGGCTTCGCCGAAGTGGATATGGACGTCATGACGCTCTGGGCGCGCGTCCCGCACTACGTGGCCTCTATGCCCTATCCCCAGGGATCCGCGGCACTCATCGACGGTCTCGCTCGCGTCTCAGGGCTCACGCTCGACGCGGGCAACCTCCGCGCCGCCGCCGAAGAGGCCCGTCAACGCGTGGACGAACTCGTCACCAACAACCCGGAACACTCATCGATGGTCGCTCGTCTTGAGGCGGTGGCCGACGAGAGTGAGGGCACGTCACTCGGCGAGGAACTGCCGAGCGGCGACGAACTGGCGGCGGAACTCGAACGTTTTCTGCGCGGTGAAGCGAACTAGGGAACGTCCCCCGTGGTCACGTCGACGTCACCTTCTTCGATGCGTAGCCCGAGACCCAGCGCGTAGCCGTCGAGGTACAGCTCACTGTCGTTCTGGCGGGGATGACGATTGGCGATCTCGTAGAACTTCGCTGAGTGGTCGGCTTCTTGCAGGTGCGCGAGTTCGTGCACCAACACGGCGTCGATGACCCACTCGGGGCACTGACGCAAACGACTCGAGACGCGTATTTCGCGCGAGGCGGGTGAACACGACGCCCACCGCGCTTGTTGGTTCGTGACCCAGCGAACGGACGCCGGCACGATCGCGTCGTTGTACGTGCCCGCGAGGACGTGCGCACGCTCTTCGAGCGCAGCGTCTCCCCCGGCGTTCTGTGGACGCTGCGTGAGGAGGCGTTCCACGAGCTCGTCGACGAAGACCCGACGCTCACGTCCACGGACCCTTGCGGGAATCTGCACGACAATGCGACTGCCCGACCAGTGCGCGGTGCCGGTCTTCTTTCTCTTCACGGACGCGCGAATCTCGACTTCGGGTCGATCGAACTGTGGCGGCTCGATCGTGACCTGTGGTGCGGACTTTGATGAAGAGGGAGGGCTCATCAGATGATGATGTTGACCAATCGCGGCGGTCGAGCGATGACGCGCTTTGGCGTCGCGCCGTTCATCACCGCCGCGACGTCGGGGTCTGCGAGGGCGGCCGACGTGGCGTCGTCTTCACTGATTGCGGGCGCCACCGAGAGTCGAGCCTTCACCTTGCCGTTGACCTCGACGACCATGACGACGGAGACTTCGGCCACTAACGATGGGTCCGCAATCGGCCATGGCAACGTATGCACGCTCGGACGCTCGGGGTATCGCTCTTCCCACAACTCCGCCGTGACGTGGGGCGTCATGGGCGCGAGTAAGAGCGCCAACGTGTCGAGCGCCTCGTCGAGCGTCGAGCGCTCGATGCCGTCGGTACTGCGCGCCGCCTTCGACACGGTGTTGTAGAGCTCCATGATCGCCGCCACGGCGGTGTTGTAACTCCATCGATTGAGGTCGTTGGTCACGCGCGCGATGGTTCGGTGCGTCGCTTGGCGCACGGCGTGGTCCGACTCGTTCGCCACGTCGTGAAAGTTCACGTCGTCGTAGTGCCAGAGTCGGTAGAACCGGTCGATGAATCGGCCACAGCCTTCGATGACCTCGTCGGTCTGATCGGTCCAGTCGAGGTCGTCGCCCGGCGCGCCCGCGAAGAGATGGAAGAGGCGAAGACCGTCGGCGCCCACCGTCTCGTAGTACTCTTCCGGAGCGATGAGATTGCCCTTGGACTTCGACATCTTCGATCCCGACAGGCGAATCATTCCTTGGGTGAAGAGACGCTGGAACGGTTCGCGAGGGAGGCCCGGCGAGAAGCCGATGTCGTCAAGTGCCTTTAAGTAGAAGCGCACGTACATGAGGTGAAGGATCGCGTGTTCGATGCCGCCGATGTACTGGTCGACCGGCAACCATTTCGCCGCTTCGACCGGGTCGAAGGCCTTACCTGGCGTGAAGGGGTCGGTGAAGCGCAAGTAATACCAGGAAGAGTCGGTGAACGTGTCCATCGTGTCGGTCTCGCGGCGCGCGGGCTTGCCGCAGATCGGACAGGTNGTGTTCAAGAAGCCCTCGTGCGTCGCGAGCGGTGACTGACCCGTNTTGTCCATGATGACGTCGTCGGGCGCGAGCACGGGAAGCTGATCCTCGGGCACCGGCACGATGCCGTCGTCGTNGCAGTAGATGATNGGAATCGGGCAGCCCCAAAAGCGCTGACGCGAGACGAGCCAGTCNCGAAGTCGGTAGTTGACCTTGCTCACGCCGTTCGCGTTGGCCGCGAGGAACTCCGTGGCTTTCGTCTTGGCGTTCGCNNTGTCGAGNCCGTTCAAGAACCCCGAGTTCACGTGTTCGCCGTCACCGGTGTACGCGTTGCCCTCGAAGCCACTTGGTGGTTGCACCGTTCGCACGACGGGCAACGCGTGCACCGTCGCGAACTCGAAGTCTCGCTCGTCCTCACCGGGCACCGCCATGATGGCGCCGGTGCCGTAGTTGCCGAGCACGTAGTCCGCCACGTAGACGGGGACGTGTTCTTTCGTGAAGGGGTTGATCACGAAGCTGCCGGTGAAGGCGCCGCGCTTCTCGAGGCCAGGACCTTCGCTCGACGACGTCGTGCGGTCAATCTCAGTCGTGTTACTCGCGCGAACGACGATCTCCTCGACTCTCGCGCGCTCGTCGTCCGTCGTGAGTAATGAGAGAAGTGGGTGCTCGGGCGCGACGACGGCGTAGGTGACGCCAAAGCCGGTATCGGGACGCGTCGTGAAGACGCGAATCGCCTTCGACGAGTCATGAGCCAAGGGAAGGTCGAACTCGACGCCCTCACTACGGCCGATCCAGTTGCGTTGCATGGTCTTCACGCGCTCGGGCCACTCGAGGGGTCCGAGACTGTCGAGCAGTTCCTCGGCGTAGTCGGTGATCTTGAAGAACCACTGCTCCAAGAACCGACGCACGACGACGTCGCCGGAGCGTTCGCACGTTCCGTCAGCGAGGACCTGCTCGTTCGCGAGAACCGTCATGCAGCCCGGGCACCAGTTGACCTGGGACTCCGCCCGGTAGGCCAGGCCCTTTTTCAAGAACGCGAGGAAGATCATCTGCGACCACTTCATGTACTCGGGGTCGTGGCTGTAGACCTCGCGACGCCAGTCGTAGACCGCGCCGAGTCGTCGTACGGACGTCTTCAGTTCGTGCATCCGCGCCTCGGTGTAGAGGCGGGGGTGGCTGCCGGCCTTGATGGCGGCGTTCTCGGCCGGGAGACCGAAGGAGTCGAAACCGTAGGGGGAAAGGACGGCCTTGCCGAGCATGGTCTGGTAGCGAACGACGAGGTCACCGAAGGTGTAGTTGCGCACGTGCCCCTGGTGGGCGCTGCCCGACGGGTACGGGTACATGCAGAGGGCGTAGTAGCGCTCGCGCGGGTCGTCGTTGTCGACCTCGTAGGTGCCCTCGTCGAGCCAGCGCGCCTGCCACTTCTCCTCAACGGCGGTGACGTCAAATGAGCGGTTCATTTGTACATTCTACGGAAGAAAAGCCCTAGCCTCTCTCAAAAAGGGAGGCGCAGGCGATGTCCGACACGACGTACATTCTCGTCCACGGTGCATGGGGTGGCAGTTGGTGTTGGCGCGACGTGGGTGCCGAACTCACTCGTCGCGACGCGAACTGGACGGCCCTCGATCTTCCGAGTTCGACCCACGGCGCTCATCCCAACACCTTTCTCGCCGACGACGCGCGCGAGGTCATCGAGATCGCCAAAATCAACGGACCCGTCGTCCTCGTCGGTCACAGTTACGGAGGCGCGGTCATCACCGAAGCCGCCGATCAGGTTCCCAATCTCGAGGGCCTCGTCTACATCGCCGCGTTCGTTCCTTCGTTCGGTGAAAGCGTGAGCGAAGCCAATCAGGCAATCCCTAACCGGACGCTGCTGGACGGGGCCATCGAAGCAGACGACGACTTTCTGCGGCTGGACCCTGAGCGAGCGGCTGCGGCGCTGTATCAAGACTGTGACGAGGACGTCGCCGCGTGGGCCGTCTCACAGTTGACGCTCCAGACGATCGCCAGTTTTCGCAGTCCTCGAAGTTCGTTCGACGTCGACTTCCCCTCGCGCTACATCGTGTGCATGAACGACATGGCCGTTGACTTGAGGATCCAGACGATGATGGCGAGTCGCTGCAGCAAGATGGCGACTCTCAATAGCGGACACTCGCCGATGTTCTCGCACCCGAACGAACTCTGTGACCTCATACTGACGAATCTCTACACGCCGCGAAGACTGTGAAACCCGAAAAGATTGCAGCGTTCTTGATGACGTTCCCAGAGACGAGCGAAGAGCAGCCTTTCGGACCCGGTGTCGACGTCTACAAAGTCGGCGGCAAGATCTTCGCGATTTTCTCAGCCGAGGAAACTCCTCCCGCGTTATCTCTGAAATGCGAGCCTGTCCTTGCGCTCGAGCTTCGCGAAGAGTTCGAAGCGGTCATTCCTGGCTACCACTTGAACAAGGTGCATTGGAATACGGTGATCCTCGACGGGACCGTGCCGGATAATGAAATCAAGAACATGATCGCGCACTCGTACGAGCAGGTCGTCAACGGACTTCCCAAGGCACAGCGCGAGCGCATTTCCAGCATTGGTGTGAAACGTAACTGAACATCAAACGACGTTTACTTGACGCAGTGCTGACTCTCGCACGCGATTCTTGGGGGACGATCATGTTGTACGTACGAACGTCGGTGGAGAAGGTTGGCCACGATGATTTGTCTGACCAAGGGCTTGGAGGCAAGACCAATTACTTCCGCCATTTGTCCAATTAATCGCGGCTGCTAGAATGGAAAACTCGAGACCCGGGGGTATAGCTCAGCTGGTAGAGCACTTGCATGGCATGCAAGGGGTCAGGGGTTCGAATCCCCTTACCTCCACTCATCGAAAGCCCTTACTGCGTAAGGCTTTTGGAGTCCAGGAGACGCCGTACAGAAAGCCCATGTGACCTTACCTTTTGCCAACCGTGCAAGGGGTAAAAGCGATTCAGCTCGTCGGTCATTTCGGTGCACGTATTGAGGTTCTAGGCGGCGCCAACTAGCGATCAACGGGCTCCCATACAGGCAACCGTGCAAGCAACCGGGATCAAAATGGAAGCCAGGCCCTGCGGACGTTGTCGCGTCGGGTCTCCCACACTTGCGCATTTCGACCTCGTCGCCCGTCCAATCTCGCACGCCTAAATTTGGGAGTGTGAGATTACATCAGATGAATCGCGACCGCGCTCGCCAGCAGCTCATGGAGAGTTTTTGGAAGATCGCCGTAGCGTCAGTCTTGTTGGGAGCCCTATTCGCTTTGACTGCCGCTGGAGGCGGCTTCGGCGGTTCCAGCGGCGGCAACATACCCGACGGTTCAAAAGCCGTTGCGGTTATTGCGTTCACGCTTGCGCTGGCGACAGTGACCGCTATCGGTTCCTATATTCGCTACATCCTGAAACGGAAGCCAATCGAACCGAACTCAAGCTCGCCGAAATCGGAGTAGCCGACGCGCTCAGTAAAAAGCTTCTATCGAGGTCGACAGAACCAGTTACAACGCCTCCTCAGCACGACACGCATGAAGTCGCCAGTGCATGGTGGCATTCCTTTCGCGCCGGGTCTCCGACACCAAATTTGTTCAAGTAGTTAATCGCGAGTGCTTGGCACCAGACCGCTCACGTCGGGTCTCAGACGCCAGTGAATCAATGGGTTGCTTTTGCTACAGCATGCAAATGGAAGCCCGATCGCTATTGATAGGAAAACGAGTTTTTGACCTTTCCGGTCGTCGGGTTGACAATGAAGATCTCTTCGTGGTTGAGAGCGCTTACTTGGCTCGGACCGTCAGACGGAATCATGAGCCCGCGAACGGTGATCATGTACATTGCAACTCGCTTCGGCCACTTGGACTTCGCTCCAATCCAATCACGAACGATGTCCAGCTTGTTGACGTAGCCACCTAGTGAGATCGAATACACCCACGAGCTCGTTGGCATGGTGAATTGCTTCTTCAAGCCATTCAACGCCATTTGGGGCGACAGCAGAATCGCGTGCAGAGCCGCGCTTGACAGAGGCGTGAAGCTAATCGACCCATTCGTCAGCGCTTTCTTTGGCAATGGAATGAAAGTCTTGATACTTAGACCCCTAGTTGCGGGAAAGCTGGCCGCGCCCGCGACAGTCGGAGCTGTGAAAAGTGCCACGATGAGACTAACTGTCGCGATAGTTAAAAGAGGCTTTCTCATGGGTATGCCTTCGCTTCGCCAGATGCGTCCCGTACCTAACTATTGTCGTCTAGCACCTTGGGCGCTACAACCGAAGGGACTTACCCAGTAGCGCTCGATACCTCCCAGCGCAGTCCACCGTCATGGGATACGTACGTTCGTCCCTTACCGACTCCGTACTCCGTACTTAAGTCAACGCTAAAGGAGTTAATGCCATCGCTCATTACTTTGACGACATCGCCGGTGAAGAAGAGTCCGTACCAGCGCTTACCACCGTCGGTCGTCGTATACAGCACTTGTCCGTCACCCGACGCCGCGGCAACTGACGGAGAGAAGATTTTGATTGCCCCGGCAAATGCCGCACCGTCCGCCCAAGGTCCAGCGAACCAAGTGCTGGCAACGCGCCACGCGCCTCCGTCGTCGATCGTTTTGGCTACATATTGGAATCCGCCGACAGTTGCTAGCGCGTAACCGTAACGTCCCTTCATAGAAATGGTTGATCGCTGAAGCGATGGCGTGCCCGTCACGTCCATTCCCTTCACGATCATGCCCATCTTCGCGGGTTTCGAATATCCCGGCAACGCTCTTACAATGTGTGCGGTAAAACTTTTGGGCCACGACGTCTTGACCAGGATCGGGTTGACAATTATCTGTCCCCGTCGTACTGAAGTCGGCTGTCCCTTAAGCGACAAGGAGACTTCGCTCGTGCCCGTCGAAAGAGCGTCGAACAGAACCACCCGCTTGCTCGCGTCTCCTAACTGAGAACAAACTTCACGAATCACGTCGTGATTCGTGAAAGTCACACTTACAGCAGAGGCATCCCACTGTTTTGGAAGAGTGACATCAAAGGTCTGTCCTACATAGACGTTGTTTTGAACTCCGGCACGCGGAGTGTAGATCCACTTGGCAATGGGAGTTTCGCAGGTTCTGGACGTGGCCCCAGCGGGCATTGTCGAAGTTGACACTCCGAATATCAAAGTTCCAAAAACCAAAAGCGCTGAAGCCCCTAGTCGCAACTTTCGCCTCATGCTCATTTTGTGATCGTAACCCCCTCCAAGGACCAAGTAGTAGTGGCCTCCTGGACGCCTCGACGAGACGTGACTCATTAGTCAAAGGGAGGTGATCCCCTGATTAGTGACAGCACTAAGGGGACGAATTCTTCAACTTCCAGTCGGAGTTTGTTGACGTCGGCTCGCTGACTAGAGCCCACACGGTCTAGGCCAAGCACCAGTGCAAGTTGCATTTCACGTCGGGTCTCGCACCGAGCGATTTGATGACTCGACGCACGATTACGGCAGAGCGTTCGCTTATTTTGCGTTTAACTCTGCGCTTGGATTATCGCTACTACCTCGTCGCTGCGGTAACCCTGTTGCCGGGCGAAGTCCAATAGTTCGCTGATGCGTACGAGCACGGCACTCTGTTGCGGAGTTCCGACCACTCGCACACCGCGACCTCTGGTGAAATCCAACAGACCTTCATCGCGCAAGATGTGCAGCGCTCGTATGACCGTATTCTTATTCACGCCTAATACGTCGGCCAGGTCAATGGCTGGCGGCAGGCGTTCACCCGGGGCCGCCTCACCGTCGGCAATCGCTCGGCGTATCTCGGCGGCCACCTGACTGTAGAGGGGTACCGCTCCATTTTTATTGACTTCTGGAGTTCTCATAGTACTAACTCTCATAGTACTATATTTTTACAGTTGCGTAAGGATCTCCGATGATTATCACCCCCACTGAACACGATGCTCCATACGAGAGTTCAGACCCCACCGAACTACTTATCAAGGAGGCCCGACAGAAGGCGCGGCGGCGTCGTCTGACGGCAGGTGTAGTCCTGCTCGCGGCTTTGCTTGTAGTTGTCGTGTTACTGGTCGCCGTTGGAGTTGGACGTACCGGCCCGAAGAAGACCACGACTGGCGATCTCGCCAAGACGGTTACCTCGGCATCGCCGACGTGTCTGCGGTCGCAACTTCGCGTGGCATTCGTTGGTGTCAGCGGTGGTCTCGGACACGAGGGCAGTCTGATTCAAGTCACCAACGTGAGTGGCAAGGTGTGTTCGCTCACGGGTTATCCGAGGGTCACGGGGGTTTTTGCTTCAGGCGTTGAGAGGATTTTCAAGGACACGTTCAATGGATATCTCGGAGGTATCAACTACAACCCGTCGAGTAGGACCAAACTGCCTGCCGCTACGTTGCGTGCCCGCCACGGAGTTGCGTCGTCAATGGAGGAATCTGTTCTGCGCCTGACGTGTACTGGTTTCACCTCGTACGTCGTTTCGTTGCCTCACGTCACTGGCGGGACCTATACGTTCCACAACAGTTTCCCGGACCGATACTGCTTCCAACCGGAGGTTCACCCCTTCGTTCTCGGCTCGACCGGCTCCGTTAGATGAAGTCGCCCAAGACGCGTAGCAAGAGGTTTCAATGATTATCACCCCCACGGAACACGATGCTCCATACGAGAGTTCAGACCCCGGCGAACTACTCATCAAAGAGGCTCGGCAGAAGGCGCGGCGGCGGCGTCTCCAAATAAGTGCTGTTCTTACTATTGCGTTGGCCTTCGTGGTGCTGCTACTACTGCTCGTCGCCAGTGGTGTACCAAGCAGTACGAAACGAACGACGGGTCACAAGCCCGCCCGTACAGTGGGCACGAACCTCTCGTCGGTCGTCATTCCGCACTTCGCCCTACCCGTCGACATTGCTGTAAGCGGATCCCACGCGTGGGTAGTGAACAATTATATGAGTTTGAAATCGCCGCTCGCCAACTCGGTCATCGAACTCAACGTCTCCAACGGTTCATTGGTGCGCGTCATCAGCCTTTCTCACGTCGTCGGGGGACTCAACGCGCCCAACAGCATTGCCGCGAGCGGTTCGCACGTCTGGGTGACGGACTTGAACCGCATCATCGAACTAAACGCGAGCAACGGGTCGGTGGTGCGCGTCATCAAGGCCAAGCCTCAGTTGCACGTCATGGATCCCGCGCCGCTGTTCGCCATTACTGCGAGCGGTACCAAGGTATGGGTGGCGAACTTGAACTCGATCATCGAGATCAACGCGAGCAACGGCTCGGTGGAGCGAGTCATCAACGCTAAGGCCGACAGGTTTAGCATGCCGATCGACATTGCCGTGAGCGGTTCGCACGTGTGGGTGATGAACAATGTCCTAGGCGACAGGATCACCGAGCTCAATGCTTCGAACGGCTCGCTGGTACGCGTCATCAACCCTAAGGCCGACGTATTCGGTCAGAACGGGCTTGCCGCCAGCGGTTCCCACGTGTGGATTACGAACTGGAACGCCAACTCGGTCATCGAACTCAATGCCTCAAACGGGTCGGTGGCGCGCGTCATCAAGTGTTGTGCTTTCGCCGGAATAGCTTCACCCTCCACCATTGCCGTGGGTGGTACCCACCTGTGGGTGACGACGAACTTGAACTCGGTCATCGAGATCAACGCGAGCAACGGCTCGCTGGTGCGCGTCATCAAGGCCAAGGCCGACCGATTCGATTACTCTCCCACTGTCTACTCATTTGACGCCATTCACGTTTGGGTGGTGAACACCCAAAGCAACTCAGTGACTGAACTCAACGCGAGCAACGGCTCGTTGGTGCGCCTCATCAAGTAATTCTGCTTCGGGGATTGACGGGTGAGAGCGCTCGAACTCGGGCGCACCAGGCATTGCGCCCTTTCACTTAGAAATTGAACTGAATACGTGGCCGAAGTCACGGGAGGAATCTGCCATCCGCAATTCGCGCCTTCGACAACAATCAGACCGGCGGCAAAGGAAGTCGTCAGTGCATAGTTGCAGATCTGTCACGTCGGGTCTCCGACCCAATAATCTCCGACTGCTTGAGACCCACTTCACTGGGCAGCACTTTGATGGGCTGGCCGGCGCAGCGGCACTTCCCGGTGGAAGACTCATGTCTATGTGGGGAATGGGCGCGCGGGGGCTTGTCGCGGTGGTGGTATTCCTAGGATTCGCGGATTTCGCGATGGGAACTACGGTTGACGCCTCGCAACCGTGGCCGTTGCTGACCAATGTCTCGTTGGGTACGGGAACTCAGATTGACTCCGTTGATTTCGTGTCGCAATTCCTCGGCTACGGTATTGCGTCGAATTCGTATGAGGGCTCGTCGAAGCACGTGAGTGAGCCGTTCTACTTGGTCAGCACGATGGATCAGGGGACTCGTTGGCGACTCGGACCTCGAGTGCCACTTCCTCCGACTAAGGGGGCGGGTCCGTACCAAATTCCACTCGTTGATTTCGTCACACCTTCCACTGGTTACGTTGGCGAGCAACAGGGCGTTGGCGGTGATGTTTATGTCACGACAGACGCTGGTGCGAATTGGACAAAGCTGCGAGCACCGGGAGTGGGTGAGGCGTTCGCGGTGTCGGGCTCCACCGCGGCCGTCGTGACCTCGTCGTGCCACAACGCCGATGGTTCAAACTGCTCCGCAAGACTGTCGCTGTTCCACGACGGTTCAGCGACTCCATACGAGTCACACCGGTTACCCCAGCTCGTTTCGGGAGGAGTTTCGCAGCTGTACCCAGAGCTCACCGCGATTAATGCCACATCGTACGTATTCGTCGACGGACAGAGTTTTGGACGCCCCTCGACCATTCTCGAAACGGCCAACGGCGGCGCCACGTGGCGACGAATTCCAGATCCCTGCGGCAAGATTCAAGTGAATCAACTCCTCGCCGAATCCACATCAAGTTGGCTCCTTGCTTGCTGGCAGGACGAGGGTATGAGCCAGGGGCCAGGGAGTCTCTGGCGAACGACAAACAGTGGCGTCAATTGGTTAAGTATTCGAGGCACCGTCCACGCCGGTACGGGTCTCACCAACGTCGGAGTGGACGCCAGCGTCCTTTCGTACAACGGCAATGACCGCTTCATCTACGGGACTGTCTTTAGTCCGGCGGGAGGTCTCGAGTACAGCGTTGACGGTGGTCGAAGTTGGATCTTCAATTCTGATCCCAACATGAACGACGGAGGTGCGGCCGAGTCGCTCGCCACCTTTGGCTCATCGGGAGCGGTGTTGGACGAGCTGCACGGCGAGCTATTTCGCACGCTGAACGGAACGTCGTGGACGGCACTTCCCGGATTGCCGCCAGGGCGGTTTCGAGGAAACCCAGTTTGTAGGGCCAGTACGGTAAGCGTTTCCGAATCCGGCCGGGTGCGAGATTTGGGAGGCTGGAAAGAGTCGCTGGACTTCACTAACAACTCCGACCACGCATGCTACCTGTACGGCACGCCTGAGCTTCAGAAAGTTGCCGGGCCGACTAGAAGGAAGGTGGGCTGGCCGTCACCGTACATAGAGGACTATGGCACCGCCGCGAAGTACGTAACCCTGTTGGCGCTCGGCGGAATGGCCACTGTGAAGTTGCAATTCTTCCCGGCTGGCAAAACGCCGTCGTCACGGTGCCATCCAACCGCCGTCAAGGGAGTCACCGCCACGTTTGGGCCGGGGTCGGTCTTCTACGTACCCATGCCGAAAGCAGTCACCTTGTGCAATCAGGGTTGGGCCATGCAGTCGTCTCAAGTCGAATAGACGTGGATTACCCCCACCGGAATCTTTCATCAGCGATTGTCCCGTCGCTGAACGCGCTCAGGCTGGCGGTCAGGTCGCAGGTAACAACGCGGTCGGTCGGGCGGGCCGAGGTTGACCGGCCACCCTCCGTCGCGAGGACACGTGGACCTCGGGTTCAAGCCGGTTCTCCGATACGAATCAGCACGCCAGCGAATACGAACCGGAGGTTCTGCTACAACTCTTGTGTTATATAACCTAAGAGTTGTATACTGGTTCTCGTGTGGGAAGTGAATCTTGAATTCGTCGAGCAGTGGCTTCTAGAGCTTGACCAAGATTCATACGAACAAGTCGTTGCCGCACTCGAATTATTGGAGGAACGGGGCCCCCAGTTGGGTCGTCCACTGGTCGACACGGTGAAGACCTCACGGCACAAGAACATGAAGGAGCTGCGGCCTGGCTCGAAAGGTCGATCAGAGTTACGAATTCTCTTCGCTTTTGATATCGAGCGCAACGCGGTGCTACTCGTCGCCGGAGATAAATCGCGAAGCTGGAAGAAATGGTACGAGGCGAACATACCCGTGGCCGATGACCGATTAGACGAACACACAACCAAACTGAAAGGAGAGAAGTAATGGCAAAGAATCTCAACGAACTACTGAAGGATCGCCCCGTTAATCGAAAGAACGTTAACGCGCACAAGAAGCGGATGCTCGAGGAGGTCCGCTCGTACCGGCTTCGCGAGTTGCGCAAGGCCTCCGACCTGTCGCAAGTGGAGTTGGCCGAACGTTTGAACGTGAGCCAGAACCGGGTGTCGCGAATTGAACACGGCGATATCGAGCGCGCTCAACTGGACACTCTTCGTAAGTATGTCGAAGCGGTCGGTGGTGAATTGCGCGTCGAGGTATCCATTGGCGACGAGCGATTCTTAATCGCATAAAATTGAATCGGTTCATCACGAAAACGTCAACATGTCCGATACTCCAGTAGCGCCTGGGGTGAATCACACGTACGTCACGACCCACGCGACGTGGCGCCGTTTCATAACTGGTGTGGTCTTTTTTGCGCTGGTCATCGGACTGGTGCTCGTACTTGAGCAAGATCGTTCATCGCAAACAGTGTCAATGCCGGCGACCGGAGCCATTTCCGTAACCTGATCCGCCCACATGTCCGCGGCGTTTGGTTCAACTGATTCAACAACAGTGATGCTTACCAGCGCTCAGGCGACCGCGTTACGTGAGGCGATCTCAACCCTTCCCCGATTCACGTTTCCGGGAGGGAGGCCATTGCTATGCATGGAACAGGACACGGTGTTCACTATTTCGGTGGCTCGAACGCAAGGCGAAGCGGCCAACTGGGTTGCAACGGCTGATCTCTGCCCGGCACCCGGATTGCTTTACTTCAAAGACGCAGTTGATCCTCAANAGGCCCCGGTGCGTTACTGCAACCTNAAGGAGTTCATTACTTCGATCTTTCCTAAAGGAGTAGTCGCTGGCACACTGGCAGGTTTGAAATTCTGCGACACCGCGAGCCACTCTTGAAACTGATCAACTTTGTTGAGCATGGCAGACAGATCCTCTCCCCTACCCCTTGCACTGTCGTAAATGCAAGCAACCGTACAAGCAACCACAAAAAACTTCGGGACACACCGGAAAACATCCCCGTACGAAAGCCCAATGAATTACTGGAAATTTGGATGTCCACGGACGTCAAAAAACGTCCCAAGTGTTGATGGCATGCAAGGGGTCAGGGGTTCGAAGCCCCTTACCTCCACCGACCGAAAGCTCTTAGTTTGTAATAATTTTGGTGCCAATGATACGGCAAAGAAGAAGCGCTTCTCTCCGGCTTTGTGGCCATTCCCGCAAAGGGTCACTGGGTCGTCAACCGTCGATCATTCCGTTGATTTCTCTGCAACGTGAAACGGCGCCGTGGCGCGAATTAGTGAAACGCGCCGCTTAATTACGAATCCGTGTGCCGCTCGTCTGGAGTCTGACGTTCAATCCCGGGCGCCGCATTGTCGCCTTGATAACCGCGCTCGCGGTATTCATCCTGAGTCATTGGTCTGCCACGAAAGCGGGTAATGACCTCTTGTTCGGGTCGCCGCTGATTCTGGGTGACCTGGGAAGCGAGCGAACGTTGATCGGCATCGGTTAGCGGAGGTTGCACCAAACCCCTCGGCCACAATTGACGATGAAGGACCGTGTTGATCTCTGCCGCGTAGAGCGTGACCTGCGCTCCAAGAAAGATCCAGGCGACCAGACCCAGCACGAGGCCGAAAAGCCCGTAAAGGGCGCTCGCTCCCTTTAGGTAATGTCCAACTGCGTAACCGCCGGCCGCCTGAAGGATGGTCCACGCCACTCCCCCAATGATCACGCCTGGAATCAGGGAACGCGTAGCCACCTGCCGAGGAGTGAGCGTACGAAATGCGGCGAAGTAGAGCGCCACATTGACGATGACGGCGAGAATCTCTCCTAACGCCCCCAACCAGAAGTTGTGCTTTCCGAACGTGCCAAATCCAGCGAGCGCGGTAGTGAGTGTCAGGCCAACTGCCAGAACGACGAGGAAGATTCCCGCGCGAATCATTCGAGTGAAGTAATTGGGTCGCACGGCAGCCGGAATATTCCAGATCTGCGCCATCGAATAAAGCCCGGCTTGCGCAAGCCCCGTTGAGCCGTAGACCAGACCGACGATTCCAAATACGAGACCGAACGCCGAACTCCGTTTTATGGCGTGAATGTTGTGACCGAGTTGTTGTCCAATAATGGGAAACTGTCCGAGGGCCGAATGCAGCACTCGCGCGCGATCCAAAGGGCTACCGGCGAGCACGATGCCCAGAATCGTCACCAGAAGAAGGAGGAGCGGAAACACAGTGACGAACATGGTGTAAGTGACTTGGACGGCGAGATTTCCAGCGTTATCGTCACCGTACTTTTTGATGACGCCGAAGACAAATGATGGAACCAGGTGACGCTGTTGAAACCCATCGATACGCCGTATCGCTTTTTCGACGACATTCACGTCAACTCACCTCTTAACACCCGCCATTAAAAGCAGGCCCGTCAATCGCGTCAACAACCTGCCTTGGAAAAAAGTTAGCCGTTGCCAATACGCACAGTCTGCCGCGCCGTTGTTTGCGCGGTGATGCGACGGCGAATGTGACCGACATAGCTGAGACCTCGCCGCCGCGAAGAACCCTCGAGCGTTGCCAGTATTAACGAGCGTGCCGAACACTCAAGAAGGTCAAAAAAGGTCTGAACGCGTCGATAGCGTTGATGGCGTGCAAGGAGTCGGGTCGATTATCTCTCAGTGAGTCTCGATGTATCCCACCAAATGGTGCTCAAATCTCTCCTCGAGGACTTTGGTTGAGTGGCAAGGAATTCGCGGACTTCACCTTCGCGCGACGCAGGTAAACAAAGTCTGATGCGCATGAAATGTGCAGCTTGATCAAGATTCTTCTCCGTCCGCATCGAGCCGTTCCACTGCTCTCGATGGGCGTGGGCGCCGAGTTCCGCTAGAACGTCGATTAAGTCCGACGGAGTCGGACTTTCCGGACGCTCAAGTTGCCAGAAATGTCTCCACGCCTCTGACATTGACGAGAGAGGATGGTGATCGGGCATCTCCAACACCACACGAGTCCGCGCGTGATCGTCGAGTGCCCTAAGGAACGGGGCGATGTCACCAACGTTATAGACGACGTGGTGTGCGGTTACGACGTCAGCACGCGGCGTCACGTCGGCCACAGCAGGCCAGAAGCCCTCGATTGTCTGACAGGTGACCCCACGCGTCCCAGCGTTAACTTCGAACATCTTGAGCATGTCGGCTTGGTGATCCACACCGATCACGTGAGTAGCCGGAGGTGTCAGCGCGAACGCGGCAATGCCGCCGCCACAGCCGACGTCCAACACGCTGCCCCCTTCGGTAAGCACTTCGCGCGCCCGATCGTGCGACGGCGTAGTTTCGATGACCTCAGGGACCTGGAAGAGCGCCGGCGGATGAATCCACGGACTCTCCTCGGCCGTGGCCAGTATGTCGTCGGGGATGGCCCACGCGTCAAGTGACTTGTGCCATCGGTCGACTGCGGAGGTCACGTGTTCAACGACCTAAGAGGCGAGCGAATATCCCCACGCCCGATCTCGACTTTGAGGGCGCCGAGTTCTCGTCACACGTGCACCGCCCGTCCGCCGGAACCCCGGCCAACGCTTGTTCAATATGCTTCCCGCATCCTCGCCACGTCGGCTTTGAACACGTCCGACAAGTTGTTCGATGACACATCAGGTATCGCCTTTCTCTTCACTATTCATAGTTCGTCACGTCAGCCAACGAGCTGGGGCGTCACGGCCGCGGGCGAGGCGTGCCACGTCTTGTAGCCGCCGTCGAGGTTCATCGCACGAAAGCCCAGGTTGTTCAACAGCAGCGTCGCGGCATGGCCTCGTTGGCCGACCTCGCAGTTGACGACGGTCTCGACCTCGTCGAGCTCTTCGAACCTCTCGCGAAGTTGATCGAGCGGGATGTTGACGGCGCCGGGCAGCGAACCGCGGATGAACTCCTCGGGCGTGCGTACGTCGACGAACTGGGCACCTCGGACGCGGTAGTCGTCGACCTCGCTCCACTGCACCGTCTCGACGAGCCCCGAAAGGAGATTCTCAGCGACGTAGCCAAGCATGTTGACGGGGTCCTTCGCCGAGCCGAAGGGTGGCGCGTACGCGAGTTCGAGGTCCGCGAGCTCCGGAGCCGTGAGCCCGGCTCGAATCGCGGTCGCGAGCACGTCGATGCGTTTGTCGACACCCTCGGTGCCCACGCCCTGGGCACCGAGAATCGCTCCCGATCCCGGATCAACGAGCAGTTTGAGCGCCATCGCCGTCGCCCCGGGGTAGTACGTCGCGTGTGACGACGGGTGGGTGTGGATCGAGAAGAAGGCACGGCCGCGCGACGCGAGTCGCTTCTCGTTCCAGCCCGTCGTCGCGACCGTAAGGTCGAAGACCTTCACGATTGCGGTGCCGATCGTCGCACGGGGCCGCACGACGCGTCCGGCGATGTGATCGGCAACGATCCGTCCGTGGCGGTTGGCGAGGTTGGCGAGAGGAACCAGCGTGCTCGACCCATCGAGGGCGTCCTCCTTCTCTGCCACGTCTCCAATCGCGTAGATGTTCATCGCGCTGGTCCGGTTGAACTCGTCGACGACGACGCCACCACGTTCGCCGATGGCGAGTCCCGCGGAACGCGCGAGGCTCGTGTCGGGGCGTACGCCTATCGCGACGATGACCACGTCCGCGGGCACCGTCTCGCCGGAGGCCAGTCGTACGTCCTTCGACGTGATCGCTTCGACTGCGCTCTCGAGGAACAGCGACACGCCGTGGCGTCGCAGTTCGGTCGCGACCGGCGTCGCCATTTCGGGATCGAGAGGTGCGAGGACCTGCGCGGTCGCCTCGACAATGGTGGTGGCGATGCCACGATGGATCAGATTCTCAGCGATCTCCACGCCGATGAATCCCCCGCCGATGACGACTGCACTTTCGGGCGACGTCGTCACGGCGCTCACGATGCGCTCCACGTCCTCGACCGTACGGAGCGGCAGTGCGCGCTCGATACCGGGAATCGGAGGAATCACGGGCGACGCACCCGGACTCAAGATGAGAACATCGTACGCGAGCTCATACGCGTCAGCGCCCACGAGGCTTTTCACTGACACCGTTCGAGAGACTGCATCGACGGCGACGACTTCTGAATTGACGCGAACGTCCAGTCGAAATCGAGCGCGCAGTGACTCGGGCGTCTCGAGCAGCAGCAAGCTTTCCTCCTGTATGACGCCACCGACGTAGTACGGCAAGCCACAGTTGGCGTAGGACACGTGCGCACTCTTCTCGAGCACGATGATCTCGACCTC
>JGI20207J14881_1000097_pt1 | contig 28994 bp, 33 predicted proteins | sample NGESurdeep092012_4_FD_14881 | JGI IMG/M metagenome (IMG submission 14881)
CGGTAGTTGATCTCCAGCGCGTGATGAACGGCTTCGGGAACGTGGTCCTCGAAGCGCACGAGCCACTCGGGCGTCGCGCCGGAAAAACCGTAGATGGTCTGGTCATCGTCGCCGACCCCGAAGATCGACAGCGACGGCCCCGCCAGAAGCCGCAGGAGCAGCATGTGGGCGGGCGTGAGGTCCTGGTACTCGTCGACAAGCAATACCTCGGCGCGCTGCTCGGCGGCGAGCCGTACCCGGGGATCGCGAAGCAGCACTTCGATTGCCAAATAGATCTGTTCGTCGAAGTCGACCTGATTGTGCTCCGCGAGATATTGGCGGTAGTGGGGGAAGAACGCCGCGAAGCCCTCGAGGTCGCCGCGATACGCGTCTTCCACCGACTGCGGCGAGCGCAGACCGAGCCGGACTTCGGTGAGCGCGTCGATCCACGACGCCGCCGGATCGGTATTGGTCTTGCGCGGGTACTTGACGTATTCGGAGTCGGAGAGGATGGCGCGAACGTCGCGTTCATTGATCGTCTGCAATCTGGTCCCGCGGCTCACGAACCCGTTAGTCCCGTTGAGGACCGACAGCGCCAACGCGTTCAGCGTCTGGATTTGCAGGCGCGGATGATCGGACGTGCGCTCGCGCATCTCCTGCTGGGCCCGCTTGTTGAAAGCCACTAGGAGCAGCGAGTCGACCGGCACGCCGGAGTCCAGCACGTGTCGGGCTCGCTCGGTCAGCACCCTGGTCTTGCCCGACCCGGCTGGCGCGATGATGCGCGCACGCGGGGAAGGATCCGCTACCGCGAGCAACTGGTCGGGCGCCAGCGCGGCGGCGAGAGCAGACGTCACGATCGGCGTGAGGAGGCCCCTCGTGAGTGCGGCGCGGGGCACCACCGCCGCTCCCCCGAGCCGTGGGTCCCCGACTTCCCACAGTTGCAGGGGACCGCCATCGCACCAGACGGAAGTACCATCGGGGAGAACCACATCGGCGTCACGCCCTGTCGCCGGACTCGCGCCAGTCTTCATGGCCATCGCAGCGAGCGGCCACGTTGGGTGCGACACGTCACGGGCATCCACAGCGTTGGAGCAAGCAAGACGCCACGTCGCCTCCGCGGCCAGATCCGTGTTGGGCTCAACGTCCCAGACTTCGCGTTGATCCGTTCCCTCCCACGGCTCCTGCATCGTGGGATCGATCTCGTAGACGACCGGCGAACGGGTGAGGAAGTTGTGACGCACGACGCGAAGTGTCGCTGGGATGGCGATGGAGGCGTCGTTCAGCGAGATTCGTTCGTAGTTTGCCCAGGGGGTTGGAGCATCAACCCCGGGCGCGAGCAGCACGGACCGACCAAGTGCCGCCGGTCCGGAAAGCCGCGTCCAGGAAATCCCCGGATCACTGGGTTGATCTTCCAAATCCATCTCGTCAGTCGGTCGAGATTCAGGGCCCATCAGTTCCAGCATTCCACGTAACCGCACCTTCGCAAGCAGCGACACGTCATCAGATACCAGTGAGCGGACATTGCAACATCTTGCATCATCGTTGTGACAAACCGAGATTCTCAAGAAGACGGTGAAGACGTGATCAATGGAGTGGACTCGTCGCTCGGCAGTGATTCGCGATATAAGTCTCGCGAGACGGCGCCACTTGAGCGTTCGTATGTCTTGGGTTAAATAGGGTGGGACATGGAATTTCTCGACAACATGATGTGGCACGCCCTCAATGGTCCCCAGCGCGACTTTTCAGAGGGCGATGGTCGGGCGCGACGGTATCTCGAGAACGTCGCAACTTTTGGCGCAGTGCCCGACGAACCTCGAGCAGAAGACTACGCGTCCCTGAGGGAGGTAGTCGGGCCGGGCCACGTTGCAGTACTCGTTCGTCGCGACGCCACGCCCCCAGAACGCTGGGAAGTGGTTGACATGTTCGACTGCGTTCAAATGATTGGTCCCACCGCACCGCTCTCGCGATCAACCGATCCGCGAATTGTCACACTTGGGCTCAGCGATGTCGACGACATGTTGGAATTGACGTCGCGAACGAAGCCGGGTCCATTTGCGAGACGGACGTGGGAGCTCGGCGTGTACTTGGGCGTTCGATTTGACGGGCGCTTGATCGCCATGGCCGGACAGCGTGCTCAGACCGCTGACCATGTAGAGATCAGCGCGGTGTGCACCGATGCGCAGTTTGTTGGAAAAGGGCTGGGCCGCGCCCTCGTCCGGGCTCAGATGGAAATGATCACGGCCATTGGCAAAGTGCCCATGCTCCACGCCGCCGCAACGAACACACACGCGATCGCCTTGTACGAGCACCTCGGATTCGAACATCGGTGCACGTTCCCAATCCTTATTATGCGAGCTCCCTCTTAGATTCGGGCCTCGTTTCCCGCTTCGCATTTATGCCGAACACAAACTACGCTGTCGACATCTCCCTGCAAATCAAAGGTCGAACTATGAAGGCAACCGCCAACCTCCAGATTGAAAATGACCGAGTGATCGTGAAAGAGTGGATATTTGCTCCGGGCGAAGAAACCGAACATCACGTACACCCTTATGACTACGTGACCGTGCCACTTGCCAGCGGAGTCATGCGAATTGAAGGAGCGACGGTGACAAAGGAGAATCAATTAGTCACTGGCGTGTCATATACCGGTACCAAAGGCACCGCTCACAACGTCATCAACACTGAAAACGTCGAGCTCCGATTCATTGAGATTGAACTCAAGTAGTACCTCTTCGCATTGTGCAAGGGCCAGCGACGTCGTGACACGAACTGCTCGTGTAGTCCTCGACGTCATCGATGCACGCGCCAGGTCATTTCGCTTAGCAACTCGGAGATGACGGACGGCGCGGTAACGCCCGTGATCTCAGCGTTCCGTGCAGTAGGTCGCCCCAGCCCGCCAGGGCCTAGGTGCGCAACGCGGAGAAAATCTCCCGCGCACTTAATGCTTTTGCTTTATGCGTCGTAGCGACCACTAAACGTGCCCGTGTGGCGCCCGAAGTCTCTGATGAGATCGGATGCATCCATTAGGGATAAAGCGAGCACTTATAATCTTTCTAAGAACTCTCCCTATCGACTGCCATGTATGATCCCGTTTCACATTGCAAATGACCCCCCACTATAGTAATCTTCCGGCATGTCGAAGACTGAAGAGGACCAAGTCTCCGCGCCCTGGGGCAGCGTGTTCACCGACCATATGGTCACCGCACACTACGAACCCAAGAACGGCTGGAGCGAACTGGCGCTCGAGGCCTATCAACCACTCCAACTGGAGCCGTCGTCGGCAGTACTGCACTACGGCCAAGCTATCTTCGAGGGTCTAAAAGCCTACCGCCAACCCGATAACTCCATTTGCGCCTTTCGTCCCGAACAGAACGCGGGGCGCTTCGCCCGATCCGCGCGCCGACTCGCCATGGCCGAACTGCCCGAAAAGCACTTTCTCGACTCGCTCGCCCTGCTCGTCGGTGTGGATCATGAGTACGTGCCGACTCGACCGGGAGAGAGTCTGTACTTTCGTCCCCTCGAGATCGCCTCGGACGTCGGCCTGCTGACGAATCCCTCGAAGACGTTTCTCTACGTGTTGATAGCTTCGCCAGTGAAGGACTACTTCGCCGGCGGCGTGCACCCCGTTCGCGTGTGGATCAGCACGGAGTATTCGCGCGCCATGGTAGGCGGCACCGGCGAAGCCAAGTGTGCGGGCAACTACGCCGCCGCCATGCTGGCTCAACAGCACGGCTTCGAACATGGCTGCGATCAAGTGGTCTGGCTCGATTCAGTTACGCGACGCTACGTCGAAGAGATGGGTGGGATGAACCTCTTCTTCATCTTTGATCATCGCCTCGTAACGCCCACCCTGACTGGCACGCTGCTTCCCGGCGTGACTCGCGACTCCATCTTGACGCTCGGCGCCGACATGGGACTGGAGGTTGAAGAACGTCTGATCAGCATCGACGAATGGGAGCAGAGCGCCACTGACGGCACGTTGAAAGAAGTGTTCGCCTGCGGCACCGCGGCGGTCATTACCCCCGTCGGCGAGGTCGTGCACGAGGGAGGTTCGTACAAGATTGGCGACGGCAACCCTGGGGACCTCACGATGACGCTGCGAGAGGCGTTACTCAGTATTCAACAGGGCACTACCGTCGACACACACGGCTGGATGCACCGCCTAAGGTAAGCGGGGCGAGAACCATACTGTCATGGTGCACACCAATAAATCGATGATTGACTGGAGTAACGCTCTCGCCCAGCGCTCTCGCGAATCTGAAAATGGAGCGATCGCCGCGATCATGTCCCAGACCGAACTGTCGGACGCGATTACGTTCTCCGGCGGTTTCCCGAACCCCGATATCTTCCCCTCACAGGTCATTAATGAACTGACGTCACGAGTCCTCGCCGAAAACAGTGCACGCGCCATGCAGTACACCCCGACAAAGGGACTCACCAGTGTTCGTGAGGCCGTCGCCGAATGGTTGGGCGGCCGCGGTGACCCGAGCTCACCGGTCGAGGGGTTGATGATCACGAGTGGCGGGATGGACGCACTTGGATTGTTGGCCAAGAGCTACCTCGACCCGGGTGACACGGTGATCGTCGAAGCGCCGACGTACCTGGGAGCGATCATGACGTTCACTGGCTATCAGGCCAACGTCGTGGGCGTTGCTGTCGACGACGAGGGACTGAACGTCGAAGCGCTCGCTGAACTGTTCGAGAGCGGTGGACGGCCGAAACTTCTCTACTGCATCCCCGACCATCAGAATCCCACCGGGCTCAGCCTGTCGAGCGAGCGCCGGCAGGCACTCGTGGATCTCTGTCGTCCCTACGGCGTACTCGTGATTGAAGACGTGGCGTATCGAGAACTGAACTTCACGGTGCATCGTCCCGCGACACTTCAGTCCTTAGCGCCGGATGTGGTGCTACAGGTTGGCACCTTCTCCAAGATCTTCTTTCCCGGCGTGCGACTCGGCTGGGCTTCGGGACCAACCCCGGTGATCGGCGCCATGGTGAGCGCGAAGCAGAACAACGACCAGTGCTCAGGCGCCCTCGGCCAATGTCTCGTCGAAGAGTATCTGCGTGGCGGCTACATGGACCGATGGTTACCGAAGGCTCGGAAGTTCTACGAAGTGAGAAGTCTCGCGATGTTGGCGGCCCTGGAGGCGACGATGCCCGACGGAGTGACCTGGACGCGTCCCGACGGTGGATTTTTCACCTGGCTCAGTGCGCCACGAGGTACCGACACCACCGCACTCGCGCCACGCGCTGCGAGTGCGGGCGTCACCTACGTTCCGGGTCAGCCCTTCGACCCTGAAGGCATCAAGAACAACCAGATGCGCTTATCGTTTAGCTGCGTTAACGAACGACAAATTGACGAAGGTATTCAGCGTCTGGCCACACTGCTCTCGCCGCAACTTTCCAACCGCTAACCAAGGAGATCCAATGAGTAGCAACGAACACTTCAATACCGACCTCGCCGGCACACCAACGGCCAAGGGACGCTTCGTCACCGTTGAAGACGTCAGTCCCATTGAATTCGTCGCCGGGCTCGAATTCCGACCGGTGCTCGGCGAACGGACCATGGTCAACTTCGTACACTTCACTCCTAACACCGAAGCACCCCGACACTCGCACGAAGAAGAACAGATCGTCATCGTCCTCGAAGGTGAATTCGAGTTTGACCTCGACGGCGACGTGCGAACCCTCCGACCCGGCGACGTGGCGGTCGTGCCCGCGTGGGTTCCACACGGTGCCTGGACGAGGGAGACCACCTGTCTCGAGGTCGACGTCTTTAATCCACCGCGAAAGAGCTTGCTCGAGCACGCCGCTGCTCAAATCAAACACGAAGACCGGAACGCGTGACGTGGATCTCGGCTTAAAGGGTCGTCGCGCCGTAGTGACGGGCGGCTCGAAAGGAATTGGACTCGCCGTGGCACGTGAACTAGCAAGTGAAGGCGTGAGCGTGGCGATCTGTGCACGCACCGCTGACGAGCTCGAAAACGCCGCACAGGAGCTTCGAGGACTGGGCGGCACGGTGTACTCACAATGTGTCGACGTCACCGACGCCGAACAGGTGTCGGATTTCATCGCCAACGCCGCGAACGCCCTCGGGGGCATTGACATTCTGGTGAACAACGCGGGCGCAGCGCACCCGGGAGGCTTCGCCACGCTCACCGACGAAGCGTGGCAGGGCGACCTCGACGTGAAGCTTTTCTCGCAGATTCGCTGTACTCGTGCGGCATTGGTGCATCTACGAAAGAGTGCAGCCCCACGAGTCATCAACGTCAACGCCGTTTACGCGCGCTATCCCGACCCGAAATTCTTTGCCACGACGGTCTGTCGAGCGGCGTGTCTTAATCTCAACAAGGTGCTCGCGCTCGAGTTGGGTCCCGAAGGAATTCTCGTCAACAGTGTCAACATTGGCTACGTGGTGACACCGCAGTGGACGAACATCCACCAACTACAGGCGCCAGAACTTTCCACCGAAGAATTCTTCGCCACTCGCGCGGCTGACGAAGTGCCCCTCGGTCGATTTGGTACCGTCGAAGAGACGTCAGGAATGGTTGCCTTCCTCGCGAGCAATCGAGCAAGTTATATCACGGGCGCCAGCATTGATATTGCGGGCGGGATGGGAAAATACGTCTGATGTGCCGACTCCTTTGCTGGGCCACCACCTCGGCACACACGTTGAATGAAGTCCTTGGCGAGCCAGGTTTCGCTAAGTTCACCGACCTCTCGCGACTTCACAACGATGGATGGGGTCTCGCCGGAGTCGCACGTCCCGGTTCGCTCCCCCACGTACAGCGTTCAACCTCTCCCGCCTTCAGCGACGCGCTCTTGGACGAGATCGCCGACGATCGCTACCGCGGGTGCGTCGTCCACTTTCGCAAAGCGAGCCCGGGACTGACCGTCGAGATGCGCAACACGCATCCCTTCGTCTACGAATCTGTGGCCTTCGCTCACAACGGATCAATTCTTCCTCACGAGCGCTTAGACGATCTGATCACGCCACGCTGGCGTGATCGCATGATCGGCACCACCGACAGTGAACGCTATTTCTTTGCGGTCATGGCCGAAGTGGAAAGCGGCCTGGGGATCAGCGACGCGATCAACGACGTCGTCACGAAAATTACGCGCGGTTACCAAACCAGCAGTCTCAACGCCATGTTTCTAGCGCCCGACGCCCTGTACGTCGTCAACAGCCACGACCCCTCCCAGTCACCCGGCCCGGCTATGGAACCCGACGGAGCACCGTACTACCAACTTCGCATGCGACGGACCCCCGACAGCGTGGTCGTGGCGTCGTCGGGATTTCCCCAGTCCGACGACGAAGGTTGGGAAATGCTCGCCAATCACACACTCACCACCATTGACATCCTTAGCGCCACGACGATGACGACGTCGCTCGGATCAAGAGAGATTGCCGGCAGCCGCTGACGCCATCACCACAACAAGGTTCGTGACGTATCCAGGCGGGACCGGCACAGTTGAAACTCTTTCAAGTCAGCCCGTGCTCACACGCGACTTTAAACCCCCCAACGCTTGACATATGGCAGTTCACACTGTTATTCTCCTCTCAACTGAGGAACAGACTGTGGGATCCTCAGTTGATAACACACCGCAAGTAGAGGGCAAAGATACATAAGTCCAGTGAGGCTGGAGAACCGGGGGGATTCACGTGGATACTGAAAGTGGCGCCAAACATACGTCGATAAGCGCGGCGGGCCCGGCAGTTATTACCGACCTAGAACAGGGTCAGCTGGCTAGAGGAACATTGAGTACCGTGGACGCCATTGCCATCAGTGTGGCCGTGTTGTCACCAGCAATGGCCATGCAGCTCAACACGGGCGGCGTCGCCGCGGTGGCCGGCGGTTCGACGCCACTCGCCTTTCTGCTGGGTGGCATCGCGTGCCTTTCACTCGCCTTCGTCGTCATTGGCTTTACTCGACGCTTGGCGTCGGCCGGCTACGCCTACACCTACGCGAGTCGCAGTCTCGGTAAGCATTCGGGATTCATGGCTGGTTGGCTCTACGCCTTTGGTATGGCGTGTTTCGTGCCTATGACAATGGCGGGCGTGGGAGGACTTGCCGCTCAACTTTTTAACGTCAGTGGGAACTCGTGGTTCTGGTTCTTCCTCATCGGCATGGCTCTGTTACTCGTGCTCTCCATCATCCGCATCAAATTCACCACGAAGATCCAGCTGCTGGTCGGCATTGTCACCGTGCTCCTCTTCGTCATCATCGACATCATCGTGACGGCGAAGGGTGGCGCCCACGGCCTCTCGTTGGCACCCTTTACGTTTAGCCACACGGCGAGTGGTGGTTTTCACGGTGTCTTCTACGGATTGATCTTGGGTGTGACGTCGTTCATTGGCTTTGAAACGGCGGCCGACTTTGGTGAGGAAACAGCCAATCCCCGACGGGCGATTCCGATCGCCGTTTTGGTGGCGGTGATCTTCGCGATCCTCTTCTACGTATGGACGACGTACGTCATGGCCGTGGGCTACGGCGTGAACGCCATGCAGCACAACCCGGCAGCGTGGATCAGCAACGGCTTCGCCGGCGTGGCGACCCGCTACGTGAGTCACGCCTTTGGCACCATGGTTGACGTTGGGGCACTATTCTCAGCGTTCATAGTCTGCGTGGCCTGCGCGACGGCGTCAAGCCGCACGATCTTCGCCATGGCTCGAGAGGGTGTTTTGCCCAAGTGGTTCAGCCACACGAACTCCTGGTCGCGCGCGCCCTTCAACGCGACCGCCACAGTGGCTGGCCTTTCGACGATCGTCGCCATCATCGTCGGCTTCGGATTCGGTTCGGCGGCGCTCGGTGGAGGTGCGTGGACGGTCTACGACCTCATGGCCACAATCGGCACGCTGGCCATTGTCGTGGTGTACATCGCTCTGTGCCTCGGTGGCATCGCTTTCTTCAAGCGCACGAGTCGCCGTTTCAACCCATTCATCCACGGTCTCATTCCGTTGGTCGGTGCTATCATCTTCGCCGCCGCCTGGTACGGGTCAGTCATCCCCCTGCCGCCCGCGCCCATCGACTCCGCGGCGTACGTCGCGATCATCTGGTTCCTCTTGGGTCTTGGGGTCCTCTGGTACCTCTCGGCTCGTCGCCACGACGCTATTGACCGCATTGGTTCCATCCTCGGTGAAGAGGGCGGCGACGTGGGTGGAGAATTCGACGCTCCGAGATCGTCTACGTCGACCCCCACATAGAGACACCAGCGTCGTAGGAGAGACCGCCGTCCTCGGGGCGGCGGTCTCTTACTTAGTCGAGCTACTCCTGGCAAAGGCGCTGTCACCACTCACGTGACGCGAGCGAACCATCCAGGACGCGACACGTAACGCTGCGCTCAATTCGGATTTCTAGGTAACGGACTTCGATCGGGCAAACTCAAAGAATTCGTCATTGGGTACCAGGCCCAAGGCGTGGACCATCCGATTCGAAAGGGCGAAGAACGCCACGACCGACGAGATATCCCAAATGTCTTCACGTTCGAATCCGAGATCGATGAGCGCTTGACGGTCGACCTCGCCAACCTCTTGAGGTCGACGCGAGAGTTTGACCGCGTAGTCAAGCATGCCTCGTTGGCGAGCACTGAGTGGCGCGTGACGATAGTCAATGGCGATCTTGTCGGCGAGTACGGGTTCTCCGGAGCGTAGGCGCAGCATGGCACCGTGCGAGACGACACAGTACGTGCAGTTCACCGTGACACTCGTCGCCACCACGATCATCTCGCGCTCCACTTTACTGAGACCGCCGTCGCGTTCCATGACCGCGTTGCGGTACGCAAAGAACGCTCGAAACTCTTCAGGCCTGTGCGCGAGCGCCAGGTACACGTTGGGGATGAATCCCATGCGTTCGCGAGCGGCCAGAATTTGCTCACGCACGTCATCGTCGAGGTCTTCGAGATTCGGCACTGGGAAATGACTAATGGACGCCACGCTCTCTCCTAACGATTGACGCGAGCCGCTGCAACACGCAGTATCACTCTTCGGCGCCTAGATCGCGAAGGAGCGACTGGAGAATGTTGCTCGTGAAATTCTCCGGCTCCACCGTCGCCATCACGATGGACGTGTCGGTGTGCTGCACGCCGGGTGCCGCGAGGAGTTGGTTGAAGAAGATGTCGCGCAAGTGATCGGGATGACGCACACGCAAGCGAACTCGCAAATCGAGCGGTCCTGTGATGACGTCGACACTCTCGACTTCAGGAATCCGAAGGAGCCACTGCGCAACTTCGCGCTGGTCGGCGCTTCGTTCGGACAGCACACTGATGTCCACGAGCATCGCGTGGCCCAAGGCGCTCCAATCCACCATCGCGCGATACCCCTTGATTACCCCGGCCGCTTCGAGTCGAGAGATTCGTTCCGAGATCGCCGGTGGCGACATGCCGATGGCTCGAGCGAGCGCGCGCTGAGAAAGGCGGGCGTCGTTCGCGAGGTGGTCGAGGATCTTCAGATCCATCTCATCAAGACTGGGAAATGCCATCGTCATCGTCCCCTCTGCGCGAGTAATCCAACGCGTTCACTGTGTTCATTGAACACTACCGATTCGCGGTATTGCCTTTTGCCGCAGCAATGCTCAATAGAACTCGAAGTACTCGCGCATCTCCCAGTCAGTGACCTCACCGAGGAAACGAGAAACCTCGTGCCGCTTCATCATCGTGAGGAACTTGACAAAGTCGGGACCGAACTGTTCGGAAAAGAACGTGTCACTTTCGAGCGCGTCAGTCGCTTCCCAGAGACTCTTGGGTAGCTTCGCGGCGTTTTCGTCGGCGTAGGGGTCCGCGCCACCCAGCGGTGGTGGCGTGAGTTGGCGACGAATGCCGTCCAGCCCAGCCGCGAGGTTTGACGCGAGATAGAGATACGGGTTCGCCGCGGGCTCGCCCATGCGGTTTTCGATATGCGCTCCCTTTTCACCGGGTTGCCCTTGCACACGAATAAGCGTGCCGCGATTCTCTTCTGCCCAGCCCACTCGGTCAGGGGCGAAAGAGTACGGTCGCAGTCGCTTGTAGCCATTGATCGTAGGGTTGCTAAAAATCGTCATCGGCAGGGCGTGATCGAGTAGTCCCGCCACGAACTGGCGACCGACGAGCGACAGAGAGTTTTCGTCGTCACTGGTAAAGGCGTTCAGTCCGCTCTCTCGGTACCGCAGGGATTCGTGCAAGTGCCATCCACTCGAAAACGCGTTGGGCAGCGAAGGTCGAGCCATGAACGAGGCGAGCAGACCCTGGTCTTGGCAGAGCTGTTTGGTTACCGAACGAAAGAGAACCATCGCGTCGGCCGGGTCGAGACCTTCCATGATGTCCATGGTGATCTCGATCTGTCCAGGCCCCCACTCGTCTTCCATCGAACGCAGTGGCAGGCCCACCGCTCGATAGGCGTCGCGCAGTGTCTCGAGCAACGTATTGAGTCCAGCCAATCGGACCTCGGACAAATACTGATAACCCTGCTCGACGGCACTGACCTTGGGCGGTGGCGACGGCCAGCCGGTCTCGGCGAAGTCGATGCGTCCCGGGCTGTCTCGACGTACGATGTAGAACTCGACTTCGAGTCCCGCGATGTAGTCGAAGCCCATCTCGGCGGCAGCGGCAACTTGGTTTCGCAGCAATCGTCGACAGTCAATGGACACCGGTTTGCCATTGGAGAAGTAGGCGTCGGTGAGCACCCACCCGGTACGATTCGCGAAGGGAAGCACTCGAAGTGTCGCGGGGTCCGGTACGAGGACGAGGTCCGGGAACCCACTCAGTTCGGGGATGTCGAAGCCCCCACCTTCGGCGAAGGCTTGGGTAAAGACGAAGTTGCCCGAGTCGAGGCTAAAGAGCGCACCCGAAAAGTCAATGCCACTCTCGAGTGAGGCGAGGTAGTCCTCGCTGGACATGAATTTCACGCGGGGTACGCCGTGCTGGTCGACCCAGATCATTCGCACGGTTTGCAGATCGTGCTCTTTTATGACTTCGCGACTCTTCGCGGCGGCCTGGCTGTAACTCTCGGTGTAGAGACCGTGTTCGCGTACGAATCCCGCTTTCCCGACCCCACGAAGTGAGTTCCTTGCCATGCTGCTCCTTCTCGCGCGTGTCTAAACAACGCGAACTATAGCGACGTGCCCTACAGATGTCAACTTTATGATGGTCTGTGCCGCTCTAAGAACGCCGCTAACTCAATAAAGTTTTCATTCGCATTGTCAAGTCCGCGGATGACTCTCCGTTCGGACAGAGCGCCTTGACAGACGCGCACATCTCCTCCTACGTGACGAGCTGATGATCGAGTACTCGAATGAAGCGACGAGCTCGCGTTGAGGACACGACGTACGTTGTTGACGAGGAGTACGATGCAGTGCAATAATTGGTCAAAGCGCGAACAAACCACGTGTCATGTCATCTTAAGATATAAGTTCTCTCTATCTCAGAAATCGTGCATATTATATTACAACTGTTAGGCATTTAGACGTCGTGGCGTACACCGAGATTTGGCGACAGAACAAGATCGTAGGCAAGAATGAGTAGAAGGGGTTGAGATGATTGACGATCACGGCCATCCCTTCGCTCGCAGCGGTGGTCCGCTCGACGTCTCGTCCATTGGCCTCTTTATTGAAGAAGGTGTTGACGCGGACCAGCGTCGAGAAGCGTCCGCGCCGAAACGACTGTCCGCGCATCTCATGGCGCGTCGCCTCGCGACGTACTTGAAGTGCAACGTGACTCAGCTCTCCGAAGCTCGAGCGGAGGCCAGTTCGAACTGGCCCACCTACGTGCGAGCACTGCTTGCGGACGCGGCCATCGACGAGTTCATCTTTGACGTCGGAGCCGAACGTACGAGTGACGTCGCGGACACCTTCGCTGAGCTCGTCGATCGTCCGGTTCACTGGATTGGCCGGATCGATCCCGTCATCGACGAATTGATGGCGATCGGCAGCGACGCAGAAACGATTGTTAGTGAAGTGGAGCGATTCTGTCGCGAGTGCGTGGCGCAGGGTTGTGTCGGGTTCAAAACCGCTCTCGCCTATCGCACGGGCCTAGCCGTGCAGGCGAACGTCACCGTCGACCAGGCCCAAGAGTCACTGAACGAGGAAGTGCCGCTTCGACGACGTGGCAAAGCTTGTCGTGATCTGGCCTTCCAGCGGGCCCTGGGCGTCGCGGCACAGACGCAACATCCCTTCCAGATCCATACGGGGTTCGGTGATTCGTCGTTACGACTCAGCGAATCGAATCCTCTGTTGCTCGAAGACATACTTCGAAGTCACGAGGGCACGGCCGCGCCGATTGTGCTGATTCACGGGGCGTATCCCTGGACCGAGGAGCTCGGGTTTCTCGCACTGAGTAGGCCGAACGTCTACGCCGAAGTGTCGCTCTTTAATATCTTCACTCCGTTACAGGTGAGCGCGCGAATGATTCAACTACTAGAACTGGTGCCCACGGATCGGATCATGTTCGGCACTGACGGTCACGACCAACCCGAGTCGTTCTGGTTTGCGAGCCACGTCCTGCACGAGTCCTGGGCGCGGGCGACCGACGTGCTGATCCATGCCGGCGCCGATCCGGCGTGGGTGGAGGAGGCTCGTCTGGACGTCTTTGATCGTACGGCGAGAACGCTCTATCTTGGTTGAGCACGGCCCACGAATCGCGAACGCCTCGGTCTTCGAGGTCGCGCTCCCGCTCCTCAAGACGTTCGTCACTGGGTTCGGCGAGACTTCATCGCGTCACACCGTCCTCATTCATCTCGTTGATGACGAGGGTTTCGAGGGATGGGGCGAAGCGCCCGCGCTTGATCACCCCTTCTACCTGGGTGAGACAACCTCAACCACGTTCTCGGTCACTGTCGAATACGCGCTCCCCCTCGCCCTGCAGTCGAACAGTTTCGATCCGCACGATATAGCGCGCGCCATGGCACCAATTCGTGGCAACACCTTTGCGCGCGCTGGTGTCGAAGCGGCTTACTGGGCGTTGAACTCAGCACGCGAGCGTCGGCCCATCAGTGCGCTGCTCGGTGGGACGCTAACCCGTGTGCCGGTTGGCGAGAGTTTGAGCATCGCTGACACACTCGACGAGACACTCGAAGAGGTGTCGCTTCGCCTCGACGAGGGCTATCGACGGATCAAGCTAAAGATTCGACCCGGTTGGGATATCGAGGTGGTTCGCGCGGTGCGTGAGAGCTTTGGCGACGAGATTCTCCTCCAAGTGGACGCCAACGCATCGTACGATCTCGACGATGTCGACGTGCTTCGCGCTCTCGACGACTTTGGACTGCTCTGTATCGAACAGCCACTCGGCTACGACGACATGGAAGGGTCAGCGGTCCTTCAACGGCAACTCGACACACCGATCTGTCTCGACGAGTCCATACGCAATCCCACCGACGCTCGACGAGCGCTCGATATTGACGCCTGTCGCAATATCAACGTCAAGCCGGGACGAGTGGGCGGCTTGGTGGCTTCACTAGAGATTCACGATCTCTGCGTCGAACGTGGTATCCCCCTTTGGTGTGGGGGCATGCTTGAATCGGGCATTGGTCGTTCCGCCAACCTCGCGTTATGTTCCCTGCCGGGCTTCAGTCAACCCGCCGACATGTCACCAGCGTCGGTGCTCTATAGCGATGACCTGGTTGACCCTACGTACATCGTCGAGTCCGACGGGCACGTCAAGGTGCCTATCGCGCCCGGTCTCGGCTTCGACGTCGTTCCCAGTCGAATAATCGATCGCTCCGTACGATTCGCCACGTTTGATGCAAGTACACAAATTATTCGCGAGCGATCGCTCGACGACGTCGCTCTCTGAGGACGATCATGGGTCGCTGAACGGGCCAATTACCTCCGACTTCATCGTCCTCCGCATCATCAAAATCTCTAACTCCCAAGGTGCCGGGATCGAGACCCGGGCGGCCCACCTGTCAAGATTTTCAATTGTCAGTTCGATGTTCGCGGCTTCAAGTCACGTCATTCCTTCTCGAACCGCAATTGGACGAGGTTTCTCAAGCCGCCAAGCGTCAAAAACTTTCCAGATGGAGTTCGTAGCGCATGCCTCGCCCTCCTGCAACAACCGCCGTTTCAATCGCAACGAATCCTGCCTTGACGAGTACTCGCTGCGATGCGGCATTGTCGTCGCTCGTCGTCGCTCTGAGCGTTCGCAACGCGTGCTGCGCGCGGGCGATCTGAAACAACTTCCGCAATCCCGACGTGGCCACTCCACAACCCGAAACCCGTTGACCAACGCGATATCCAACGTTCGCGGTTCCATCGACGAGATCGTACAGATTGAATCGACCCGCGACAGTCTCGTCGTCGCCGACGAGCACGTAAAAGGCACAGACCCCGGACTCCTGCTCGGCCAAGAGCTCAAGATGCCGCTCATCGAAGTTCTCGAAGAAGTCGTCGCCTCGATCGCTGATCGTTTCGGCGAAGTATGCCCGATTCTCTAATTCAAATTGAAGCAGCATCGCTTCATGTTTAGATTGGACTCGCTGTAATTCGAACACGAGGCAAGCCTATTCTGAGTCTTTCTATCGACCGAGTGGAGATGAGTGCCCGATCGGATCATAAGTCCACGAGACAAACCCGCGGCTTGTTACGCACACGGGTCGCCCCGAAGTTACGAAATGAGATCCGTAACAGAGGTTGTGTTTGGCACGCCGAATCTCGGTGAAGTTCACCACACGGGTCTCGACGAGCAACTAGGCGTCGTGGATCGTCGACGTAAAGATAACTTCAACAACGAGGCCTCCACCTGGTCGCGCCCGTGCGCGGAACTCGGCATTATGCGCATCTGCAACTGCTCTCGCGATGCCAAGACCAATTCCGTGACCCTCGCGATAACTAACTCGCTCGGGGCTAAGACGTTGGAACGTCTCAAAGAGACGATCGATTTCGCCCGGGGGGATCACAGCTCCGGTGTTTTCAATCGAGAACGTCGGCCGGCCTGAATTCATATTCGTCGAAACCTCAACTCGCCCTCCGATGTTGTTGTGCCGAAGAGCGTTTTCCAACAGATTTGTAATCAGTATCTCGACCAGACTCGAATCGCCTTTCAACTCCGCTTCAAACAAGGAAGTCTCGACAAGGATGCCTTGGTCCTCAGCCACATGCTTACGCGCAGAAACCACCCGTTCGACCATGTCGCGGAGGTCGATACGTTCCCAACGCTCAACGCCCTGCTCACTGGTAGCCAACGTAAGTAGCCCTGTGACCAGGCGTTCCTGCAACTCAACTCCTCGACGCGTGCGTCGTGGAGACCGAAGCGTACGGTGGGCTCGACGATCCTGCCTCACACGCGTTTCGGGGTCCGACGCCACGCAGCACCATAATGTTCGGGCCCGCGGGCTATCTGTACGTGTATCGAAGTTACGGACTTCACTGGTGTATGAACGTCGTAACCGAGACGGAAGGAACCGCTGGTGCCGTCCTGCTCCGAGCAGCGCAGATCCGTCTCGACGACGCGGTTCACGAGCCCACTGCGGAAGTGGTTCGCGCACCGGGGAATTTGACGCGTGCCCTCGGCATTTCGGGAGCCGACAACGGCACGGACTGCTGCGATATCGCCGGACGGCTTGTCTTCTTCGGGCCCGACGACGGCGAGGAACTTCAGGTAGGCCGTTCGCCCCGAGTGGGCATCTCGCGTGCGCAAGAGAGGCTGTCACGATACTTTCTCGAGGGCGTCTAAGCAGATAGTCATCGTCGAACCCTCACCCGGCACGATGGCCCGCGCTCGACGGGCCATCGTGACGAAGCAAGATCGACAGAGGAACGAGGCCGTCGTGCAGTTGACTCATACACTCAGCTCGTTGTGCGCAAGCGTAGCGACGCCTTGACGACGTCCAGCGCGTGCGCGAAGCCGAGGGGCGCCCTCGCGCGCCGTCGAGCGCTCGTGATGACTCGAGTCTCGGAGTCGTAGTGAGCTTTCGAACCTTGCGCGACGAGCGCACGGTGGAGTGCGCGGTCCTCCCCCGTTTTCAGTGCCATAAATCCGCCCACCGCAAGGTACGCGGCGGCGTTAAATCCGAGACTCGCCCCATGAATCGGCTGAGTTTCTTGCTCGTAGTCGCGTTGCCAGCGCAGGCGCGTGTCGTGACGATGCTCCGACCAATCGGACACGGCGACACGACCGGACCAGAGATCCGCGCCAGCGTTGTGTCGGATCACTTGGGTCGCAAGCCAGTCCCTCGGGACGCGTGAGTCAGCGTCCGTCGTGGCGAGCCAGATCCGCGCGGGATTGACACGCGACCACTGCGCCAACAGCGTCGAGCAACCCAGTCCGCGCGCGTAGCCGACGTTTTTCGCGTGACAGGTAACGACGGTGACGTCGAGCGGTACGTCGTCTCGAGCGAGCTCGCGTTGCCATTCGCGAACGATGTCTTCGCTCGCGTCGCTACACGCGTCAAGGACCATCGTCACCTTGGACGACACACCCCCCTGACGCATGTCCGCGAACGCGTTCTCGAGCGACCCGAGAGCCGCGCCGAGGAGTTGTTGCTCGTTGTGCACTGGCACCACGACCCCCACGGCGAGCGTTCGGCGCAGCGGTGCGTCGTAGCTCAAGGGACACGCTCCCAGAGATCAAGAACGAACTCTTCTTCCAGGTGGTGAACTACCTTTCGCAGCTGCTCACACTGGTCAATCAACGCGTGCGCGCCGTCACCCGTCAGCGGATAGTCCGTCTCGCCACGCCAATGGACGCCAACGAGGATCGCTCCAGGAACGGTCGATCCAACGGTCAGCGCGAGCACGTCGCGCAGCGAGTCGGCGTCGAAGTAGTACGCGACCTCACTCAGCACGACGAGGTCGAACGCGCCGTCGGGCCACGACTCGGGAATGGCCCGACGTTCCACCACGACGTTCTCGTACGCCTTCAGACGAGTCGTCGCCTGCTCAAGTGCGGCGGGAACGATGTCGGTGGCGAGTAGTCGATCGCAACGTGGCGCCAGGAGCTCACTGAGCACACCGATGCTGCATCCTGGTTCGAACGCGCTGCGGTAGCGCTCGCTCGGTAGTGAGCCGACCGTTAACGCGTACTTGCGCCGCTCGTACGAGCTAGTAGCGAAGTTCCACGGGTCAGCACTGTCGTCGTACATGGTGCGGAAGTAGTCGCGATCGGTGGCGGTCATGACGTACGCATCGTTTCGTCGATGTACACCTCATAGGGACGCCAGAATCGGCGCATCAACGGTGCCGGGAGCACCGGTGCGTCGGTGACGTTGGGACCAATGGGTTGCGTCTGGGACGCGAACGCGTCCGTAGACCATCGCTTACGGGCGCGCGCTCGACGCTTTAGGTCAAGTCGGCGACAGTCCGGCCACGGGATATCAGTTCCAAAGGGATCGGCCCAGTGCCAAGCCCAGACGAAGTAGCCAAGTACGTGGACGCCGACGCGGCGACTGGCCCACAGTGCGGACTCGCCACAGGTGTCGTGATCGGGATGACCATCGAAACGCCACGGCGCGACGCAGAGATCCTTCGGCCGAAGGATCTCGGCGAGCGCTTCGTCCAGGCGCACTCGGTGCTGCGCCACCTGACTATCGGGAAGGTGAAGTTGGATGATCTCGGGTTCCTCCCACCCCAGTCGACGAAGCGCTGTCTGCGACTCGCGAAAGCGCACGTTCGCGAGATCGAGATCCTTCGACACGTTGGAGTGAGGGTGAGAAGATTCGCCGTCGGTGACCGCAACGACTTTCAAGGGCAACCGATGGGCTAACGCGACTTGGATGAGACCACCTGCGCCAAGTACTTCGTCGTCGGGGTGCGGTGCCACGACGACCACTCGTTGCACCCGAGGCAACGCCAAGGGGGTGAGCTCCCAATGGCGAGCGGACGCTTTCCACAGAGTCTCCGGCTGCCCCAGGTGTTGCGCGTCGACGGTCAGTTCCACTTACCGGCCTCCTTCACGAGTCGACCTAGTTCGGCCGCGTCGACCCCTCCGTGGTGTTGCGACAAGTAGACGAACAGGTCTGCCGCACGGCGGGATTGTTGCGCGTCGTGACAGAGCGGTCGAGCACCGCCCGCGGAGCCCACCAGCTCGAGTACGTCCATCGCCGCGTCATGAACGACTTGGCGCGTGACGAGTGCTCGGTAGTGAGCCTTTCCAAGAGCGTCGGCGGGATCAGCGTCGATCGCCTCGGCGTTGTCTTTCAAGACGTCGCGCATTGCCTCAAGGGAGGCCACGGCCACTCCAAGATCTGCGAGGACGTGTTCGTTCGGGTTGCTCGGCATCGAGGCGATAAGCCCATTGACGAGTCCCACGGCTCCGCCGTACCAACACGCAGCGACGCCCGAAGCACCGAACCAGAATCCAGGGCGCGCCGTGTAGAAGTCAGGCGGACCGACGACGTGCGAATCGGGGATGACGGGACCCGTGAATTCGAGTGTTTCGCTCATCGAGTCCGCCATCCCCACGGCGGGCCACGACGCGTGATCGAAGAACGCGACGTTCTCATTGACGGCTATATCGAAGAGGCGATAGCCGCTTTCGGTCTCCGCCGTAACGAGAGCGCGTTCGAGAATCCCACTGCCCGAGCAAAACTCCTTACTGCCGGCCAAGCGCCATCCACCATTCACTCGCTCCGCCGACGTGCCGCCGTGAGCGGATCTCGCCGCCCACACGCCGTAGGAGGATTGTTCGCCGATTGGCTTCGAGCCAGCCTCGGACAGAATCGCCAACGCGTCGACGTGACCCTCGGACAACCGTCCTACCGAGAGGTCTCTCGACGACCACGCCGCGAGCGTCTCAAAGCGACGCCAGGTACTTCCCGCACCGGGCAACGGAAGTTCTGCTCCGTCGGTTCGAACGAATTCTTCGAACATTGGCTGTACACGCGACATTGGCACCTGCTTGTCCTGTCCCTCGTTGAAAGAGATTATGCATCGTCGCTCGGCCAAACTTGCGAGCATGTCCGAGCCCATTCGGAATGGACGATGGACGCAATGAATGCTCGTCTACTTGATCCCCTCGAGGAGGGTGAGCATGTCCTCGGCGTGCTCTTCTTCGGACGCGAGAATTCCCTCCAACATTCGACGCGTCGTCGGGTCCCCGTCGCCCAACCAGGTGATGATCTCGGTGTACGAAGCGATCGCCACCCGTTCGGCCACCAGGTCCTCTTGAATCATCTTGATCAACTCTTTGGACGAGTCGTACTCCGAGTGACTTCGACCGGTCAGCGAGTCGGGATTGAAATCCGGCTCCCCTCCGAGTTGGGTGATCCGAGCCGCAATTAAGTCGGCGTGATCCTCCTCCTCGCCGGCGTGTTGAAGAAACTCATCAGCGGCGGCCTGGGCGTTCAGACCCTGCGCGGTGAAGAAGTGCCGCTTGTAGCGCAGCACGCACACAAGCTCCGTGGCTAGCGCTTGATTTAACACAAAAATGACCCGCTCAAGGTCGGCGCCGTACGCGTCGGTCACCGGTCCCTTCTTCATGTTCGCGCGCGCACGTTTGCGCAACGTCTCGACGTCAGTCAAAAATTCTTCCATGGTGTCACACTCTTTTCTCGATCGGCAAACATGCCGATTCGTTTCATCCGCCTTCTGACGAGGGCCGCCACAGCCGACCCTCTCGTGAGCCAAATCAACTTGAGTACAGATCCGACGAGGATCGAAATCCTCAAGCGTGAAGCTCTCTTGATCGAGCGCTCCTAGCTCCGATCTCCTTTCGCGTCGCCGTCGTCGTCTTCGTCCGCGCCGCCGACCGCGTCGAGGTTACGCTGATCAACGCCTCCGACATCCTCCTCGTCGAGGACATCCCCACCACCGACCACGTCGGCGTCACGCCGATCGAAGCCCCCAACGGCCTCTTCGTCGACGTCGTCCTCGCCACCGACCACGTCGATGCGTCGCACGTCGGCGCCGCCGACCGTATCCGGGGCGTCCCTGTCCGCGTGACGGTGGTCGCCGGTGTTCTCGGGCTCACTTACCACTTCGTCGTCTTGCCCTGATTCCGCATTCTCCATGTCGCTCCCTTGCCTCGTCTATTTGAATCGATAAGCCATCGTCAAGATAACGACGACCCTGTTTCCATGAGATTATCTTTTGATTCCCTCCGATTGTCAAATTACTTTTTTGTGTCAACTTCTCGCTGGTGTCACCAACGACAGCTACGTCGACATCGCAGTTCGGAACACCGATCACTCGAGAATCACGCGTGCGAGTGGACCGCCAACCGCAGGGCTGCCTGCTCGAATGTCATTCGACCCTACCGCAAGGAAACCTCAATGCGAAGGTGTCGACGTCGTGACGCTCAGTCGACGCGGCAACGCAGCGACCACGCCGCGCTACCGCACGTCACTGTTTAGTAGTAGTGGCGTCGCCCTCCGACGGCATGGTCGAGGGATCCAAGTATCCAGAGAATAACGCCCACGACGAGAAGCACCATTCCGATAGTCCAGAGAATGGGAATCGCCAAAAGGAATCCGACGATGAGCAGAACAATGCCAAAGATAATCATGTTGTCTCCACATTTATGTCTGTTGAACCAGCGGCTCTCGCTGTCAGCTGAGCAATGTAGCGCGCACCGTCTGGACGCTCAAGTATCTCGATTCCCATTTTAGTTCGTTTTCGCACCCCAGAACACCTTTGACTCTGTTCGTCCGACAGCGGTTTTAAGAAATCCTGAGAATGTGTTCACGCACGTCATCGGATTGTGACACAGACCAGAAAATCGACGAGTTCGCGACACCGTGTGCCCCGCATTCTCCAGGCGAAGAAACGTCTAGGAAGTACTAAATCGTTCGTGGCAAGTTAGTTGCAAACGTATCTATCAAATGCTTCATCGAGTTTGTGTGTGTGCCTGTTTAGTGCCAACGGCGACTCGGGCACTGAGGCTCGAACCTGCTCTCTCCGCGAGGCGACGAGTGCGAGCAACGACATCCAGATGAATCGGTCCTTCGGCACGTCGTTGTGTCGGACCAGGACTCAGGTCGGACGGCGTGAAGTTCGAGAAGATCGTGTGTCGCACGTAGAAGATGATCATCACTTGGACCCAGGGCAAGCAGTGACATTTTCAGAACGTGACGTCGAGACATCGTCGCACATGACCTCGCTGTCACGATGACGATTCACCGGGTCTTCCTGGATCCGGTCTACGGTTCTCGAGCCCGTTCGGCTACGACAGTTCGGACTAGCGCTCCTCGCTTTTCACGCCACAATCTGCTAGACAAACGGTGTCGACGTCGATGAGATGGCGCCAACGACGAGAGCTTCCCGGAGGTGTTTGCCGTGACGTTCTTCACAAGGGAGGATTTACCGTGTTCCCTAGAACCAGATGTCTGGTTTCAACCTCAAGAACCGCGTTGGCGAGTGGCGTCATCCTGGCAACGTTCATCGTTTCTCTCGGCGTCTCGGTGCCGAGTAGTACGGCGTTGGGATCGAGTGCCTTTTGCAAGACGATGTTCACGTACAGACCGATAGCTCCGCCAACCAAGGTCACCATCGGGAGTTACCAAAAATGGGCAAAGGCGTAGTTGTCGTTCTACGAGAAATTGGACTCGGAGGCGCCCAACGCCAAAACGAAGGTGATCCTCAATGAAATCGTCACGATTTTGAAGTACGAGGCGAATTCGTCCAGCCTTAAGAGTCTTGAGACGTACATCGCGACGAACCACGCGCACTTTGCGAAGAGTTCCATAGCGTTGGCGAAGGCCATCGTCGCGTGCGCGTAACAACCGTTCTCATCTGGGAAAGTCCTCCCGGACCCAACGACCTCCCGGGCTACTCCAAGAGCTGCGTCAACGACTTCACGACCAACGTGCTGCCCCGTGGCTGGGACATCATCAGCGGCGACCCTGGTGGTGACCCGGACGGGTACTTCGCCGGCTTAGCCGGAGACCGGTGCTGTCACGAGGCCTTCGGCCTTGTGTGCGTTCGCGGGCACGCGAATGACGGTGAGTGAGATCACGAAACTGATAAAAGAGATGCCCGCGGCGACAAAGAACGCCGTGGTGTAGCCGTGGGTCGTAGCGACGTTCGTCGCGATCTTGGACGTCTGGTGGAGAGACTGCAGTTTGGATTTGGTGGCGTCGATAGCGACCGTGGCCAGGACGGCGAGGCCGAGCGCACCTCCGACCTGTTGCATGGTGTTGAGCAGCGCCGACGCGAGTCCCGCCTCGTTCGCCTCCACACCCGACACGGCCGTGAGCGTCAAGGGGACGAACGAGAACCCCATACCGACGGCGATCACGACGAGGGGACCCAGAATGTCGAGGTAACTGCTCGTGACCGTGATGCGCGTGATCCATAGCATGCCCAAGGTCGCCGCCGCCGGTCCCACCAGCAGCGGGATGCGAATCCCGATCCTGCCCACGTAGCGCGACGCCAAACCCGCCGACACGATGATGCCCGCGGTCATTGGCAAGAAGCCGACGCCCGTGCGGATGGGGCTGTAACCCAAAATGTTCTGGAGGTACTGCGTCAAGAAGTAGAACATCGAGAAGAGCGCGATGCCAATGCAGAGCATCATCGCGAAGCTGCCGGAACGATTGCGGTTCCCAAAGATGCTGAGCGGCATCAGTGGTTCCTTGCTCCTCTGTTCGATGAACGCAAACGTCGTCAACAACACGGCGGCCGCGACGAGGGAAACGATCGTCGACGTGCTACCCCAACTGTGGCTCGACGCGTTCGAGAGTCCGTAGACGAGTGAGAGCATCCCGCCCGTCGCTGTGATGGCCCCGGGCACGTCGAGGTGGCCCGAGGTCGAATGCGACTCGTTAAGGGCGCGCGGGGTGAGGAACAAGACCACCGCCGCGATCGGGACGTTGACGAAGAAAATCCAACGCCAAGAGATGTAGCTGGTCAACACGCCACCGAGCAGCAACCCAATCGCGCCGCCGCCGCCGGACATCGCCGCGTAGACGCCCATGGCGCGATTTCGTTCGTGACCTTCGGCGAAGTTGGTCGCTATGAGAGATAGGGCCGTAGGCGCGGCGATGGCGCCGCCAATCCCCTGCATGCCACGAGTCACGATGAGCCAGAGATCGTTCGTCGCGAGGCCCCCGAGCAGCGACGAGACCGCGAAGATCACGATACCGATCATGAACATCCGTCGTTTGCCGTAGAGATCGCCGGTTCGTCCGCCAAAGAGAAGGAGGCCGCCAAAAGTGAGTGAGTAGGCCGTGATGAGCCACTCCAAGTTCGTCTGGGAGAAGTGGAGCGCGTGGTGAATCGTCGGGATCGCGACGTTCACCACCGTCGCGTCGAGCACGATCATGAGCTGCGCACCGGAGATGACCGCGAGAGCGAGGCCGAGGTGCTTGCCTTCGGTGTTGCTGCTAGAGAGTTCCGAAGCGTCTGACGTCATGGATTCGCTTTCTCTTCTTCGTATTACGAGACGGATGATTCGAGGGGCAACATCGAGGCGGAGCCGGAGTGAGCGAGGGGCAAGATCACCCGATCGATGACCGATTTGAGGCGTCCAGGCAACGACCAGCGCCCAAGAGCGTCGACGCTATCTGTTCGCGCGACGCGCTGGGGCCGTCCGTCACCCTTTCCAAAACGATACCAAGGAGTTTCGAGACGAGATCTCCCCGCTACTGCGACCCTCAAATTTCAGCACTTTGGTCCGCTCGAAGGAGGCGCTTCACTGAAGTTCGTACGAATTCACAATGGGCGGTCGGTGAAAATGTTGATGTCCTTGCGCCTCGAATCCCACAGTGAAACTGACCATCACCCAAAAGAGCGTGATTCATGTCAACGTGATCGCTCAGGACGCCGGGAACACCACCGAGTAGGCGATCGTCGAGGAGGGAACCTTTACCTTGACCTTCTCGCCCCACTTCGTAAAGGTCGTTTCGCTTTTTCCGGTTGAGGTCTTAACGGCGTCCTTCAACGGAAGGGTCTTGTGGCCTGCGGAGAACGTCATGACCGTCGTCGTCTTTGGTTGCGTGCTCGTAGCCTTCGCCGTCCAACTGAGCTGGAAGCCATCGGTCTTCTTGTCCCTCGCGGCGAGAAGGGTCGTACCCTTCGTTGCGGGAAGGAGCGACTCGAACGTCGTGCCCGCCGTCAGGTTGGTCTTGAAGGTCGTGTAGTATGACGACCCCTTTTTCATCGACATGGACGACGTGCCGATCTTCTTCTGTTCCGCGGCGGTGAGACCCATCAGCGCCGTAAGACCCGTCTTGCTCCCGCTCAAATAGGCGTAGGTCGGCGTCACCGTGATAGTGAAGGACTCTTTACCCGACACCACGGTTTCGGTGCCACTCGTCTTACCAATGTCGGCGACGACCTTGCTGCTGGTTGTTCCAGAGACGGTGTCGACCGTGACGTGCACACCCTTCTGCTTCGAGATCTCTTGTTTGGCCGCCTTCAAAATGGTCGCAACACTGGGTTTCGCCACGGCCGCATGCGCGGCGAGCGGCGTACCCGCAACCAGCGCAGCGGAAAGAAGGGCCAACGTGGACAGGTGAAGAGAACGACGGTGAAGGTTGACCATGACGCCAAGCCTAGAGGCCGTGGCAAGCCGCCTTTACTCAGCCTCCTCTCGCGGGTTCTTTCTTACTCCCGTCTTAGAAACATGAGGCCAACTCAAAGAGGAACTGCTGCATCGTACGAATGTCGTCCATGAGCTCGGGCGCGCACGACTCGAGTTTCTCGTCGCTCAAGAGACCGTGCACGACGGCCGTCGAGCGAAGAGCGATTTGGATCGTACTCAACCACGCCCACGCTTCGACGTCCGTCAAGTACTGCTCGTTCAAAGTCATGAAGGAGAGTTCGGCGTTCGAGGCGATTTCGTTCTGGCGAGCGAGCGACGACAGCGGGTCGTCATCGTCGCTGCTCGGATTGATCGGTGCGTTCAACGACAGGTGCCACTCGTGATTGGGATCGCGTTCAGCTGCTAGGACGTGGACGAACACCACCTTGATGATCTCTCGCCCCGCGTCGTTCAAGCGGACTTCGACGCGACCATCTCGTCGACGAGTAAAGAGTCTGCCGGCCATTAGGCGTCTCGCTCTACGGTGGCCTGCAGACCCGCCACTTGAAGTTTCACGCAGTACGACTCGGCACGCTCGCGCTGACCGGACCACACGTTGGCGCGACCTTCGTGGTGGACGGTGAGCATCAACTCCGTGCACTTGTTGTTCGAGTAGCCAAAGATTCGTCGAAAGACAACGACGACGACCGTCATCGGCGTCACGGGATCGTTCCACACGATCACGTTCCACGGTCGCTCGGTGATGACCGACACGTCACTCTGGACCTCGACCTCTACGTCACTCCCCGTCGAAGAGGAACGCTGAGTCCGCACGGATGACATGTCTCTAGTGTCGCAGACGACCGATTGGATTGAAAGCGTCGAAGCATAAAGTAGTGGTGAAACGTTGAGGAGGACACCTTGATCGCCACGTGGTATCGCGAGACGTTGGCGCGTCTTCGCCGTCGCGCCAACGTCTCGATCCGACGCGCCGCCGGCCTCTCGAAGGATCCCCCGGCGCGTTGTGATGACCCGGCTCTGGCGTACAGCGAGGTAGACGGCGTGACGCGCGTCGTCCACGGTGACCTACCGTCGATGTTGGTGGGCGGGCTGGGCTCTCTTTTCTTCCAGATGCTGCACCCCCACGCGATGGCCGGCGTCGCGCAACATTCGCGCTACCAAGACGACGCGTTTGGGCGACTCCTGCAAACGGCCAACTTCATCAGCGCGACCACTTTCGGCTCAAAGGAGGCGGCGTCCACCGCCATCGACCGCGTGTTGAACGTGCACCAATTCGTTCACGGCGTCGCCGACGACGGCGTTCCCTACGACGCGAACGACCCTCATCTCTTGTTGTGGGTGCACTGCACCGAACTCTTCATGTTTCTCAATTCATACCAACGCTTCGGTGCGACCCGCCTCAGCGCTGACGAAGCCAACAGTTACGTCGCAGAGATGGTGCACGTCGCGCTCGACATCGGCGTGCAGGACCCGCCGCGCAACGTGAGCGAACTCAACGCCGCGCTGTTGACGTTTCGAGGCGAACTGCGCCTCAGCGCGGATGGACAGAGCGCACGGGACTTCATCACCCATGGCGTCACCACTCGTCGCAAGCAACGCTTCGTCCATCGACTCCTCGTGCGCAGCGCTTGGTCGTTGTTGCCCACGTGGGCGCAAGAGCTCCTCAACGTTCGCACCACGGCGTGGCGTGATCGACTCCTGTATCGTCCAACCACGCGACTGCTTTCCTTCGCCTGTCGCCTGGCGGTGCCCCCGGCGCGTCAGGTGGCGATCGATAGTCCGCCGTCCACCACGACGATCTGACCGGTGACGTACGACGTCGTCGCGAGCGCGACGATGACGTCGGCCACGTCCTCGGGTGTCCCACTTCGTCGAAGCGGGGCCACTGAGCGCACGTAACCGCGCACGGCGTCCCAGTCCGCGGTCCACGGCGTGTCGATGAGCCCGGGCGCCACGGCGTTGACGCGCACTTCAGGTCCGACGACCTTGGCGAGGAACGTGGTCATATGATTCAACGCAGCTTTCGACGCCGCGTAGGGAATTGACGAACCCGTTGGCCGAAGACCGGCGATCGACGAGACGTTCACGATCGAACCCCCGCTCGCTTTCAGTGCGGCCATCGCGGCGACGCAGAGTTGCCACGTGCCAAAGACGTTGACGTCAAAGATCTCGCGCCAGACGTCCACGTTGGCGGCCTCGAGATCGCGGTGCGCAATGATCTTGGTAAGTCCGACGTTGTTGACGAGAACGTCCAGTTGGCCGCAACGCTCGAGGACTTCGCGAATCAGGCGCTCGCAGTCTTCGGCTAGCGCGACGTTGGCCTGCACGTAGTGCGACGACGGTGTAACGTCGGCGAGGTGTTCACCCGCCGCAACACTGTGCACTGAGTTGAAGACCACGGTGTCGCCCATCTGGGCGAAGCGTTTCGCCGTGGCGAGCCCGATGCCGCTCGTCGAACCAGTGACGAGTACGACGCGCGACGTCACGGTGTCTTGCGACGAAGCCGCCACGAACCGGCCCAGTGCTGTCCAGGTTCCAAGACAACGATGTCCTTACCACTACGCAGCGCGTCGGGCGGACAGGTCATAGGCTCAATCGCCACCGACGTGCGTCGACGGCCCTTCTCCAGTCCGTCCCCGGTGTAGACCTGAAAGTACGGGAAGTTACGATCGACGCTGAGTTCGATCTCACCACCGTTGGCGTCGACGAGAGTCGCGACGGCCAGTCCGGTGTCGTCACGAACGAGTTCGGTGTAGGTGACGTCGAGCTCGTGACCACTGAGTGACTTGCGCTTCGAAAAGTCCAGTTGGTGGCCCGCGAGTGGGAGGATCTCGCCGGTCGGCAGTTGGCGATCGTCCACCGCGACGTACGCCCGCGCCGGAATCTCCAACAGCGAGCCTTCGATGGTGGGCGTCGTCACCGAAAGGTACGGGTGAAACCCGACACCGAAGGGCAAGAGGACTTCGTCGCGGTTGGTGACCGTCGTGGTCACGGTCAAGCCGAGTGATCCGAGATGGTACGCGACGCTGATCTCGCTCACGAAGGGGTAGTCGGGCGTCGGGTGGAGCAAGAGCGAGAGCACGCAACGGTTCTGGTTGACGGCTTCGATGCGAAAGGGACGCCAGCGCACGAGTCCGTGCGACGCCGTTGCGTGTTCGACGTCATCGATCGTGGGACGGGCGTTGCGTCCCGAGAACGACCACTCGCCGTCACCGATCCGATTGGGCCACGGGAACAGCACTTGGCCGCGCGCGTGGGTGGGAACCTCCTCGCCCGCGAAGCCCTCGATGACGCTCACGCCACCCTTCACGTAGGTGCGCAGCGTTGCACCGACTTCGGTGATGACGGCACGTTGATCGCCGTGCGCGATGGCTATCTGTTCTCCCGAGGGCAACATCAGATGGTTTTCCTTCTTTTCACTGGTACGTAACTTACGACAGTTAAGGTTCGGGGAATGCGACTTCTGCTCACGAACGACGACGGCGTCCTCGCGCCCGGCTTGGCCGTGTTGGCCCGATGCGTTGCTCGTTGGATGGACGAAGCGCCGTCAGATGAGGTTCGTGAGGCCATCATCGTCGCACCCAACACGAACTATTCGGGCATGTCCTCTGCCGTCGGCGACGTCTTCGAGC
>JGI20207J14881_1000103_pt1 | contig 28350 bp, 25 predicted proteins | sample NGESurdeep092012_4_FD_14881 | JGI IMG/M metagenome (IMG submission 14881)
GACTACCCGCTGCACGAGGTCGGCCGGCTGACGCTGAACCGCAACCCGACTGACTACCACACCGAGATCGAGCAGGCAGCGTTCGAACCGAACAATCTCGTGCCCGGGATCGGTGTCAGCCCGGACAAGATGTTGCTGGGGCGGCTTTTCGCGTACGCCGACGCCCACCGTCACCGCCTGGGGGTCAACTACCACCAGATCCCGGTCAATGCTCCCCATAGCCCGGTGCACAGCTACAGCAAGGACGGGCCGATGCGGATCCAGAACGTATCGGACCCCGTGTACGCACCGAACTCGAAGGGCGGTCCGAAGGCGGACGGCGAGCGCTACCCCGAGGTGGCCACCTGGGCGGCCGACGGCGAGTTCGTCCGCGCCGCCTACACGTTGCACAAAGACGACGACGATTTCGGCCAGGCAGGCACCCTGGTGCGCGAAGTCATGGACGATGCGGCGCGCGACCGGCTGGTGGCCAACGTTGTAGGGCACCTCAAGGCTGGCGTATCCGAGCCCGTGCTGCAGCGCGCGTTTGCATACTGGCGCAACATCGACAAGCAGATCGGCGACCGCATCGCCAAGGGTGTAACCGGCGGCTGACAAAGCGTTGCACTTGACGGGCCGGCATTACGGGATGCGGGGTCAAGCCGTGCGCCGTGGCTTGACGCACGGCGCAAGACTTGACCATTACTTCATTTCCTTACTTCATCGCGAGCACGTGCTCCACGAACTGATCGATGGCGATCTCGGTACCCTGATAAAAGCCACTCGTTTTGTTTTTCTCGAGGTCCGATTCATCGCGGTGCAGAGCAGTGAAGACGTAGCGTGTGCCGGTTCCCACTGACTCCATCGTCATGATGGCGGTGATCGGAATGTCGTCAAAGACAGCAGGACGATAGTCGGGGAATAGCATGGAGGTCCAGACGAGTCGCTCCATAGGAACGACTTCGAGGACACAGCCGACGTTGGGGACCTCTTTTCCGTCTGCAACTGCGATATCGATGCTGATGATGCCGCCTGGCCGCAAGTCCAATTCGGCGCGCGCCACACGGCCCCACGCTTTGGGCATGTACCACTCCTTGAGATGCTCCGGTTTCGTCAGCGCTTCCCAGACCAGTCGCGTGGGTGCGTCGATGAACCGTTCGATAGCGAAATCGAGCTTCGGATTGATTGTGAATTGCTTGCTCATGATTCCGACTCCTTCTCCTTGAGATGTTTGACGTATTGGTCGAACTGATCCAGTCGAGCTTCCCACAACTCACGACGCGCGGACAGCCAGTCTTCAGCGACCTTGAACCGTTCGGGTGCGATTTCATATGTGCGCACTCGTCCGCGTTTTTTCGACTTCACCAGTCGGCTCTCTTCGAGCACTGATAGATGCTGTACGAACGACGGGAGTTGCATGTCGAACGGCGCCGCCAGTTCGCTGACCGTGGCTGGTGCTACAGACAGTTGCTCCAGAACTTTCCGCCGCGTCGGGTTGGACAAGGCGTGAAACACTGCGTCAGCGGTAGCTGATGGAACCATTCCGACACCATCCAGATGTTCGGGTTATGCGTTCTGACCAGGGGAGTATACAAGCGTGTGATACTTAGGTCAAGGCCTAAGTATTAATTGCATCCCTCATCCTCGCAGTATTGCATCCGGGCGGCGCGGCCACCACTTTTGCCAGCGCCACTCAATCCTCCGCCCTTCGATTGCCCATGCGAGTTTCCCACTACGCCCTCGTCGCCTCCCTAGCGGTCTCCCTCCTGGCCGCCGGCTCCGTACCCGTCGCGCTCGGTGCGCAGCAGCGTGCGCAGGAGCCTGCCGCCACCACTGCGCGCACGATCGCCTCGCAGACCGCTGGCATGGAACGCCACGATGGTTTCATTCCGTTCTACTACGACGCGCGCACCGGGAAGCTCCTGCTTGAGGTGCAGCGGCTTGATCAGGATTTCCTGTACCTGTCGACGCTGGCCACTGGGCTGGGTTCAAACGATCTCGGACTCGATCGCGGTACGACGGGCGCCGACGCACTCGTGCGCTTCGAGCGCTTCGGGCCGCGCGTGCTGCTGGTTCAGCAGAACGTGCGTTACCGTGCGACGGCGGACTCGCTACAGGCACACTCGGTCGAGGAATCCTTCGCTACGTCCACGCTCGCCGGCATGCCGATCGTCGCCGAGGAAGGCGGGCGGTTGCTGGTGGACGCCACGGACTTCGCGCTGCAGGACGTGATGAACGTCAGCTCGACGATCCAGCGGCAGAAGCAGGGCACGTATCGACTCGATCGCAATCGCAGTGCGATCTACCCGGCGCACACCAAGGCGTTTCCAAAGAATACAGAAATCGAAACACTACTGACTTTCACGAGCGACGCACCAGGCCGCGAAGTCTCACGCAATGCGGCCGATGGTGGAGCGGTCACGCTGCGCGAGCATCTCTCGTTCGTGGAGTTGCCCGATTCCAACTTCAAGCCGCGGGCGTTCGATCCGCGCGTGGGCATCTTCGCGCTGACATTCGACGACTTTTCGCGTCCGTTCACCGAGACGCCGGTGGCGCGCTGGATCCATCGCTGGCGCCTCGAGAAGAATGATCCGTCGGCCGCGATCTCCGAGCCGGTCAAGCCCATTGTGTACTATCTCGATCCTGGTATTCCGGAACCGTATCGCACCGCATTCCGTCAGGGTGCAGAGTGGTGGAACAAGACGTTCGAGGCGGCGGGATTTAAAAACGCATTTCGTGTAGAGAATCTTCCGGCCGGCGTCGATCCGATGGACGCGCGCTATTCGATCATCCAGTGGGTACACCGGAGCGATCCGGGCTTCTCGGTGGGTCAGTCGTTTGTTGATCCGCGCACGGGCGAGATAATCAAGGCTATGCTGAAGATGGACACGTATCGCTCCATCACAGACTACAACATGTACGCCGGTATGACGCCAGCAATGGACAACGCAAACTCCGACTGGATGGCGTCGCTGGATCCCAACGTCAACGGCACCGAATTCGTCATGTCGCGCCGCCGTCAGCATGTGGCGCACGAGATCGGTCACACACTTGGTCTCGCCCACAACTACATCTCACATGCACAGGGTCGCGCCAGTGTGATGGACTATCCGGGCCCGCTGGTGACGCTGAGGCCGAACGGAACGCTCGACGTTTCGCACGCGTGGGCAGCTGGCACTGGCGCGTACGATACGCTGGCGATTCGATTCGACTACACGCAGTATGCGAGTGCCGCCGCCGAGCGCGCGGGGCAGGAAGCGCTGGCACGTCAGGCGATAGCGGGCGGCGCACGCTTTCTGACGGATCGCGATGCGTCGGCGGGTGTGTATCCTGAGGTAACCCGCTGGTTGAACGGCGACGACGCCGTCAAGGAGCTCGCGCGACAGAGCGCGGTGCGCGACGTGCTCATCTCGAAATTCAATGAATCGGTGATCGCCCCGGGCGAGCCGATGTGGCTGCTCAACGAGCGCTTCGTGCCAGTGTATCTGCATCATCGCTACGCAATTGAGGCCGCAACGAAAGCGATTGGGGGAATGGAGTACACCTTCGCACTGCGTGGCGATGGACAGACGCCAACGACCGTTGTTGCGCCGGCGAAGCAGCGTGAAGCGCTGCGGCTGCTGATGGCGACGCTGGATCCAAAAGAACTCGCGGTACCCGAGCGCATTGTGAAGATGATTCCACCGTCGCCGTACGGATACAGCGGCGGATGGGGCTTCTCGACGACGCCGGCGGGAATCGTGTACGATCCTCTCGCGATCGCGCGCGCGTTGGCGAGCAATGTGGCGGACGGAATTCTGCAGCCCGACCGCATCGAGCGGGTGATCTCGTTCCATTCGCGCGACGCTGCGTCACCATCGGCCGACGAGGTGATCGGGCAGATGATTGCGAGCGTGTACACGACATCGGCAGCGACAACGCCGTACCAGCGTGGCGTCCGTCGGCAGGCCAGGCGAGCGGTGGTCGACGCGCTGTTCGCGCTGGCTGAGAATCAGCGGGCGACGAGCGATGCGCGGGCGGTGGCGGACGATCAGTTGAGTCGACTGGCAAAGACACTGTCGAGTGCGACTACGAGCGACGCGGACGATCGCGCGGCGAATGGTGAAGTTGTGCGCGATGTGCGCAACTGGCTGGATCGGCGGATCGCGCCGCCTCGGCCGACGGGAGTGATCGAGCTGCCGCCGGGCACGCCGATCGGGTGAGGATGATTCTGTCAGCGCGCAGGGAAACCAGGGAGTCAGAGTGGAGTTCTTCCAGCCAGTTCCAAATCCCCGCTCATTGACCCTCGAACTCGAACAGTCCACCTGCAATGTAGAAGATCGGGTTTCTTTCATTCGGCCACTGGACACTGTCGTCGCAGTCGCAAACACGATCGGCGGCGGAAGCTCCGACGTTCTCGTCCAACAACTCCGGAACGACGAGGCGATCGCTGCGGCCGACACGCTGTTCCCGACAATCCCAAATCAACTGAGCGTCGACTACAACGCGCACGTAATCGAGGCAATCCTTACGCATGTCGCGCCGGCACTCGGCTGGCGCTGACACAACAAGACTGTGCAGCGAATTTGAGGTCCGGCCAGCCTGACGATTGGTATGCGAGGATTGTCGCGACTCCCCCGCTGCGAATCACGATTTCCAGCTCAAGCAATTCGAACTGAGATACTACACATGCGCGATCCTGTGACTCCAGGACTCCACGCTCTCGCTGGCAGCGCCTATAACACGGCGACGAACCCTTCGCACTGCACGGCGCGGGTCTTCCGGCGGATTATCCGGCACGGCCAACAGAATCCGCCGTCTCTTCGTAACGTAAGGAAACGTTGCACGCACTACCCTCGCTGATTGGCTGCATCGGCGCGATAATTGTCGCGCCGGCGCCGGCGGCGCACTCGTGCGTTCTCCGGAGTTATTTCGCCCCTCCTGCCGGTTCATCGCATGCTGAGAATCCGTTCGTCCCTCGCTGTCGCAGCGCTCGTCGCTGCGCCCGTCGCGTCTTCCCATGCGCAGACTCGTATGCTGCGCTCCCCGACCGTGAGCGCCACCCGTATCGCATTTGCGTACGCCCAGAACATCTGGGTAGTCGATCGCGCAGGCGGCGAGGCTCGCCGGCTTACCAGCTTCCCGGGCACCACGAGCGACCCCGAGTTTTCCCCCGACGGCTCACTCGTCGCGTTCACGGGCACCTACGAGGGCAACGCAGACGTGTATGTGGTGCCCGCTACCGGCGGCGAGCCCAAGCGCCTGACCTGGCACCCGACGGCCGACAACGTCACCGGATGGACGCCCGACGGTAAGCGGGTGGTGTTCGCATCGGGCCGCGCCAGCGACGCCCCCACGGGCGCGCCACGATTTTGGACGGTGCCAGTGGACGGTGGACCCCCCGAAGCGATGCCGATGCCCCGCGCCGATCAGGGCCGCATCTCGCCCGACGGCAAGTACGTGGCCTACCGGATGAACAACTCCTGGGACGAGGAGCGTCGCAACTATCGTGGCGGCCAGAACCGCCCGATCTGGATTCTCGACCTCAAGACATTCGACATCGTGAGCCCGCCGTGGACCGACTCCAAGGACATCGATCCGGCATGGGTGGGCGGCGTTGTGTACTTCATCTCCGACCGTGACGGTGTGGAGAACGTCTGGTCATACGATCCAGGCAACAAGAAGCTGACCCAGGTCACCGATTTTTCCGACTACGACGTCAAGACGCTGAGCGCCAACGCCGGCAGTGTTGTGTTCGAACAGGCGGGCTACGTGCACGAGCTCGACCCGAAGTCCGGCAAGGAGCACGTCGTGAATATCAACGCCACCGGAGACTTTCCGTGGATGATGGCGCACTGGGAGGACGTGTCGAGCAGTATTACCGACATGTCGATATCGCCCACCGGCAAACGCGCGGTGGTCGAGGCTCGCGGCGAGATCTTCACCATTCCCGCCGACAAGGGGAACGTGCGCGACCTGACCAACACCAGCGGTGCCGCCGAACGGAATCCGGTTTGGTCGCCCGACGGCAAGTCGATAGCGTACTTCAGCGACGTGTCAGGCGAATTCCAGCTCGTGATCCGCGATCAGGAAGGACTCAAGCCGGCGCGGTTCATCAACCTGCCGCATCCTACTCACTACTACACGCCGCAGTGGTCACCCGACGGCAAGCAAATTCTCTACACCGACACAAACCTGCATCTATGGGTGCTGGACGTAGCGTCGGGCACCGCCAAGCAGGTGGGCAACGATCCGTGGATGGTGCCGACGCGCACGATGGATCCGGTATGGAGTCCCGACTCCAAGTACATAGCCTACGTGGCGCATCTGAACTCACTGTATCACGCGATTTTCGTGTACGACATGACCGATGGTAAGACCCATCAGGTCACCGACGGGCTGGCCGATGCCGTGTCGCCAGCGTGGGATGCCAGCGGCAAGTATCTCTGGTTCCTGGCGTCCACCGACTTCGGGCTCAAATCGCAGTGGCTCGACATGTCGAATTATGATCATACCGAAACCTTCGGGCTGTACCTTGCCGTGTTGAGCAAGAACGACACGACACCGTTCACGCCACAGAGCGACGACGAGGGCGACACGACGGCGGCTCCCGGCCGCGGCGGTCGGGCCGGTGGCATGGCTGCCGCCGGCGACTCAGCGGGCGGCAGGGCGCCGCGGGCGCGCGTTTCCCGCACGCCCGTCAACGTTACGATTGACTTTGACGGGCTGCAGGGCCGGATCATCGCCGTGCCCGGGATCCCCGAACGGCAGTACTCGCACGTAAAGGCGGGTGCGCCTGGCAACGTGTACTACCTGGAGGCAAGTGCGGCGGCTGCTGGCCCCGGCGGAGGCGGGTCCACTCTGCACCGCTACCAACTGAGCGAGCGGAGCGCAACGTCGTTCGTGTCGAACGTTGCCGACTATGACGTGAGCATCGACGGTCACAAGTTGCTCTATCGCGCCGGTGGCGGCGCCGGTGCACAGGGCGGCCGCGGTGCGCCGGCCGCGGCTCCGTCGCTGTTCATCGTCGACGCCGACCGCACCGCACCGCAGGCCAACAAGGGCAAGCTGGCCGTGGCGCTCCGCATGTACCTGGATCCAAGAGCCGAGTTCAAGCAGATATTCAACGCCGACTGGCGCAACCAGCGCGATTATCTCTACCAGCCCAACATGCACGGCGCCGACTGGCCGCGCATGAAGCAGATGTACGGCGCCCTGCTCCCCTGGGTGAACCATCGCGCCGACCTGAATTATCTCATGGACATGATGGGCGCCGAAATCGCCATCGGCCACTCCTACGTGCGCGGCGGCGACATGCCGGAAACACCGCGGACAACGGCCGGACTGCTTGGCGCCGACTTCGCGGTGGAGAACGGCCGGTACCGCATCAAGCGCATCTACGACAACGAGAGCTGGAACCCCGACCTCCGGGCGCCGCTGGCCGAACCCGGGCTCGACGTGCACGTGGGTGATTACATCGTCGGCGTGAACGGCCGCGACCTCGCAGGCAGCGACAACATCTACCGTCTGCTCGACGGTACTGCCAACGTGCAGACGGTGCTCGCCGTCAACTCCCGGCCGTCAGCCGACGGGACGCACGACATCACCGTGCTGCCAGTGCCCAACGAACAGACCCTGCGCACGCGGGCCTGGGTGGAGCGCAACCGCCGCATCGTAGACTCACTCTCCGCTGGCAAGCTGGCCTACGTCTATCTGCCAAACACCGGGGTGCCAGGTTACACGAGCTTCAACCGCTACTACTTCTCCCAGCAGGACCGTAAGGGCGCGATCATCGACGAGCGGTACAACGGCGGCGGGCAGGCGGCCGACTACATCGTCGACGTGCTGCAGCGCACGCTCGATGGCTACTTCAACAACGTGGCCGGCGACCGCGTGCCGTTCACCAGTCCTGCGGCCGGCATCTGGGGGCCCAAGGTCATGATCATCAATGAGATGGCCGGCTCTGGCGGCGACCTGATGCCTTACATGTTCCACTACCGGAAAGTCGGCACGCTGGTGGGCAAGAGGACATGGGGCGGCCTCGTCCACACCGCCGACACGCCAACGTTCATCGACGGTGGCTCGGCGATCGCGCCTCGCGGCGGCTTCTTCGGCACCGACCGCAAGTGGCACGTCGAGAACGAGGGTGTGGCTCCCGACATCGACGTGGAAGACTGGCCCAAGGACATGATCGCCGGCCACGATCGGCAACTGGAGACCGCGGTGCACACTGCCCTCGAGCAGTTAGCTGCACATCCGGTGCAGCGTGACACGACGGAACCGCCGCCAGCCACGTGGGGCAAGCGTATGAAGCCGCTGCCGCCGCTAAAGAGCGGCAACGGAAGCAATAACTGATCGACCGGTAACCGGGGTCGGAGTGCAGTTTCGTTCGGTCAATTCCAATAATTGGCGTTGAGAAACTGCACTCTAACCCCGGTTGAGCCTAGGATTCACCATGGACGCAAATAGCCCGCACGAAATGCAAGACGCCGTCCGATCGTCCGCGCCGAGTTTCTCAAGAATATTGCGGACATGGATTTTCATCGTTCCTTCAGTGCGGCCGAGTTTGACTGCGATCTCGGGATTGCTGCGGCCCTCGGCGATCAGTTGCAGAACTTCCACCTCCCTCGGCGTCAACCCGACTCGGGGGGTGTGACTGGCAACTTTGGCCGCGATGATCGGGGGGATTCCGCTGCGGCCGCTGTGCACGCTTCGAATCACAGAGACAAATTCGGTTCGCAGCATGTCTTTCAGCAGATATCCTTTGGCACCAGCGGCCAGCGCTTGATAGATATCCTCGTCGCCTTCGAAGGTCGTCAAGGCAATGACGCGTGCATCGGGAAACTCGACGCGAATTGCCTTCGTCGCCTCGACGCAGTTCATCACCGGCATGTGCAGATCCATGAGCACCTTCGGTGGAACTGACGGCCAATCTTGCGCGACGCACACTAACTGGACGCACGGAGCAGGACCTGACCCTCAGTTCCTCCGCCGATCGGGTGAGAAACTACACTCTGACCCTTGTTGTTTGCCGGCGTGCGGCCACATATTACAGCCATGGCCATATTGATATGGCTACACCCCTCCGCCGTCGAGGCTGAAATGCCGAAGAAGCACACCGTCAAACCGACTAGTTATCCCAAGCCGTCAACGGCGCTGGCAGCTCACGAAGTGATGGAGGTCAAGGCGGGAGTCTTCAAGGACACGTGTCTTCAACTTCTGGATGATGTTCGCGATCGGGATCTTCGCATTGTCGTGACGAAGTACGGAGAACCAGTCGCCAGGATCATACCGCCGGACGCCCATGCCCCAAGTGCGTTTGGCTTCATGAGCGGGACTGTGCTTGAGCAGGGCGACATTGTTGCGCCGGACTTCGACGCGTGGGGCGATGAGTAGTGATTTGCATTCCACTAGCTGAAACTCCTCAAACTCGCTGATCGCGCGCATGAAACCAGGTACGAAGCGCGATCTCCCGCCTGTCGCGAAAAGCGGCGCTCTCGCGTCCAGCCGCGCGTCCAGCCGCGCGTCCAGAATCTGGCGAGCTGCCGACCTTGCCGGATATGACGGCGAGCTGCTGCTTGATACTCATGTATGGGTCTGGTATCTCAGCGGCGACAGCGACCGACTTGCCGCTGACGCAATCGCACTGCTCGATCGAATCGGAATGGCGTCGAGGCTCCGTGTTCTGGACATTTCCTACTGGGAAGTGGCAGTGAAGGCGGCGAAGAACAAAATCGCTCTTTCAATGGATGCAGCAGTCTGGCTACAGCGCGCCGAGCTCGCACCGGGGATTCGATTTCTGCCTCTCGATCGCAATCTCTTACTTTTGAGCACACGACTCTCGGGAGCCGTGCGCAGTGATCCAGCCGACAGAATGCTCATCGCCGCCGCGCAGATCAACAACATTCCGCTTGTGACAGCAGATCGGTTGATTGTCGAGTACGCGGCGTCAGTTCCGGGTACGCCGGTAGTTGATCTACGTGCTCAAGCTCTGACCCTCGATCACAGCAGGAGATGATATGACCATAAAGCGGATAGACAACGTCGGCATCGTGGTCGAATCCCTTGATGCCGCCATTCCATTTTTCGTCGAACTTGGCCTGAAACTCGAAGGGCGAGCCACGGTCGAAGGAGAGTGGGCTGGGCGCGTCACCGGGTTGGGGACCCAGTCCGTCGAGATAGCCATGCTGCGCACACCAGACGGCCACAGTCGGCTTGAGCTTTCGCGATTCCTCAGCCCGCCCATTGTCGCCGATCACCGGAACGCCCCGGTGAACGCTCTCGGCTACTTGCGCGTCATGTTCACTGTGGACGACATCGACGATACGCTCGGCAGGCTTCGCAAGCATGGCGCGCGACTCGTCGGCGAAGTGGTTCAGTACGAAGAGGCGTATCGTCTCTGCTATATCCGCGGCCCTGAAGGACTTCTCATTGGGCTCGCCGAGGAGCTCAGGTAAAGCATCCCCGCATGCTCATTGTCGATGGTCGTGTGGTATCGGCACCGCACGACGTCTCGTGAACGCCGGCATCGCCTCGGAGACGATCGGCTTATCTACGTTGCGCGGACCGGGGTCAAATCTTGTGCGACGCCCATTGACTTGGCGGACGGCGCGCTCCATCGCGCCAAGGATGAAGGGAGGAACCGCGTGATGATGGCAGAAGGTGCGGGTGCGTAGGTACGAAGAAGCGAAGTGAAGGGTGCGTTGTGACATGAGCCGCAACGCTGTACCATTGAAGCTGGGCGAGACTTACGCAAACCGAATAGCCGATGATCATGTCGAAAACGATTTCTGCAATCAGGTTACGCGCCACGGTGGCGACGCCGGCTTCACTCAGGCCCGGTGCGCGCGTTCTTCCGCGCGTTCTTCCGCTCGTGGCCCTCGCTGTCACCCTCGCCGGTTTCGCCCGCCCTGCGGCCGCACAGGGTCCCACCGACGAGATCCAGGTCTATGACGCTGGCATCGCTGCGCTTGGCAAGTTCAATCTCACCCTGCACACCAACTTCACCCCTGACGGCGCCAAGGCTCCTGCCTTCCCCGGTGGCATCGTCTCCAACCATTCGTTCGACGGCGGCTTCGAGTGGGCGTACGGCGCCAAGCCCTGGCTCGAGCTTGGTCTCTACATGCCGCTGTACAGCATCACCGATCAGTACGGTCCCACGGTGAACGGCGGCAAGCTGCGTTTGCTCTTCGTTTCGCCGAACGCNGACGAACGCAGGTTCTTCTACGGCGCCAACTTCGAATTCAGCTACAACGCGGCCAGATGGGATTCGCACCGGTACAGTTCCGAGATCCGCCCGATNATCGGCTGGCACNTTCATCCATGGGACTTCATTTTCAACCCGATCCTCGACAATTCCTGGGAGGGCGGAATCGCTGCGCTCGAATTCAATCCTGCGGCACGCGTCGCGTACCACGTCAACTCGCAGTGGGCGCTGGCGGCCGAGCAATATACGGGGTTGGGCCCGGTCCGTCAACTGCTTCCCGGTAGCCAGCAAGTCCAGCAGATCTGGGCGGCCTTCGACCACTACTCCACGATGAACATCGAAGGTGGCATCGGCTTTGGTCTCACACCCGCGTCCGACAAGGTCACGCTCAAGTTGATGTTTTCGCGCGATCTGAATTGAAAAGTGGACAACTGGAGACGTGAGCGCTGTTCATCCAGTTGCGAGCGGTCTCCAATCGCGACGGACAGAAGTCTGCCGAGCCGTTCCACATAGTCGGCAACCTTTATTATGTTGGCCCAGTGGAGCATCGAGTTCACGATGGAGAAACAGTACGCTTGTGCGACATCGCGCTCACTGCGCACACGGTCCCGTGCGTCTGTTCATCGATCCGATCGACTATCGCACGTACATCGACAGTGGCGAGGCACGATTCAACAGCGGCGTCAAGCAGTAAGCGCAACGACGAACGATCAGTGCACGGCGCAATACAAGATTGCCATATCCTGCCAGTATCTTGTGAAGGGCAACGCCGGGCGATTCCCGTCAACTACGAGAGGAGATGATATGACTCTTGAGCGGATGGACAACGTCGGGATCGCGGTACAAGCCCTCCATGCCGCCTGTCCACCCAGTCCATAATCGATGATGCCACTTGCCCGGGATTTGATACGGGGTATGTTTGCAGCGTCGTTTAGGCACCGCGATGGATGACCGCAGGTCATCTTGTCCCGCGACACCGAGGGCACATTGGCAATCGTGGCTCGTGCAGTTCTGGCCTGCTGCACCGCGCGGAAACTCGCCCTGCTCCCGGTCCTCCTCGCGATAATTCCAGCCACGCAAGCGGCGGCGCCGCTTGCGTGGCACGCTGGAGGGATAACGACCGGGCGGCCTGAAGTAGCGCTGTCGAACCCCCCGGTCTTGAAGAACACCTCGTCCAAACCCGGCACCGTCGAGGTCACAATCACGGCCGCGCCGGCGCGGATCGAGGTCCTGCCGGGAAAATTCACCGACGTTTACGCGTATAATGGGAGCGTTCCCGGCCCGACGCTCGAAGCGCGCGAAGGCGATCGAGTGATCATACACTTTCAGAACAATCTTCCGGAGCCCACCACAATCCACTGCCACGGCATTCACCTGCCCGCGACGATGGATGGCAGTCCGTTCGGACTGGTACCGCCTGGTGGACATTTCGACTACGTATTCACGATCAAGCCCGGGACAGCAGGCACTTACTGGTATCATCCGCATCCTGATACGCGGACAGAGTACCAGGTTGCCAAGGGGCTCTTTGGCGCGCTCATCGTTCGCGCCGCAGATGATCCGATTGCGGCGCTCCCGGAAAAGCTTTTGATCCTCTCCGACAATCGCTTTCTGGCAAGCGGCGCACTCGACTTCCCCGACTCCAACTCGGTGCAGGCTGAGATAGATGAGGAGAACGGCCGCGAAGGCAACGTGTTGTTCGTGAATGGGCAGGTTAATCCGACACTGAGTATCCGCAGTGGTGAAGTGCAGCGCTGGCGTGTGATCAACGCATCAGCTTCGCGAATATATCGGCTCGCGATTCCAGGTCAGACCCTGCTTCAGGTCGGGACCGATGGCGGACTGTTCGAACACCCCGTAGAAGTGAAGGAAATTCTGCTCGCCAGCTCGGAGCGCGTCGAGCTGCTGGTGCGCGGCACGGGGCCGCCGGGCAGCGCGACGGAGCTGCAGACCCTGCCGTACGATCGATACATGATGCAGACGCGCCCATCTGACTGGAACGTCACGCACGCATTGCTCACACTGCGCTACAGCGATGCGGCGCCAGTACCGGCTGTCGCCATTCCAACAGTATTACGCGCCATACCGGCGCTCGACACTACGGCAGCGACTGCAACGCGGGAGATCGTGATAAGCCAGGGACTCATTAACAATCAGATGATGGACATGCATCGCGTTGATGTGCATGCGAACCTTGGTGCAACTGAGATCTGGCGGTTGGAGAATGTGGTAGGGATGGATCATCCCTTCCATCTTCACGGATTTCAGTTTCAGGTACTGGATCGGAATGGCGTACCTGAGCCATTCCGAGCCTGGAAGGACGTGGTCAACGTGCCGAAACACGAGAATGTGCGATTCATCGTGCGATACACGGACTACCCGGGCAAGTGGATGTTCCACTGTCACATTCTTGCTCACGAGGATCACGGGATGATGGCGATTCTGGAAGTGAAATAACCCACGCAAGGAGGAGACATGACGCGAACCTTCCCCCCCGCACGCCGTTATTTGGTCTGGCTCATCTCAGTAAGTTCGCTCGCCGGTTGTGTTCAGCAAAGTCCGGCCGCGGTCGGTCGCTACAACTTCGCGTCAACACAGAATTCACAAGCTTCCGATGATCAGATCCTGCTCGGCCGCTCGCTCGTGTTGAATCACGACTGTGCCGGCTGTCATGGCGGTGCGAGTCCCGAATCTCCTGACTGGCTCGCAGGAATGAAGCGCCCCGATCAGGAGTATCTGATTGGACCTTGCGCATACAGCCCGGGCGCAACGCCGTGTTTCAAAACTCGGGCGCGCAACCTGACGCCGGACAACGCGACAGGGCTCGGCAGGTTCAGCGAGCGGCAGATCTTCAATGCACTGCGCTATGGATTGCGTCCCGAGGACACGCCGGATGTGGAGATCACGTCCGGCACTCCAGGCGTCGGGAATTTCCCGAGGCACCCGCGGTACCTCGCACCGCCAATGCCGTGGCCGGGCTGGCGCCACATGTCCGACAAGGAACTGTACGCCATTGCTGCATATCTCAAGCGCGCGGTGAAGCCCGCTGTCAATAAAGTGCCAGAGAGCGAAGGGCCTCCCGATTTCTGGGCGAGTACATACACAGTGGACCAGATCGGTCCGTATCCAGCGCCGCCATTTCCCGCAGCTAGCGAGCGCGCTCCTCGACCTTGACCAATCTCATCAACTCACGTTTACTTGTCACGATCCCGCGCGATGCCAACACACTGCCGGCGCGCGGGAGCCGTGAGAAACCGGGGGAGAAACCGGGGTCAGAGAATACTTGTTGTAGCAAATGCCGCCAACTGGGGCGCGAGCAAAGTCGACAAGAATCTACACTCTGACCCCGGTTTCCGGCTTTCGGCCACTAAGTAACCATGAACATCGAAGGCGGCGCCGGCTTTGGCCTCACCCCCCGCGTCGGGCAGGGCCACGAGTTCACGGTAATTCTGAGTATGAAACCATGCCCGTTATAATGGGTTGCAGCATNGATGTCCTCGCATGACAGAAAAGACGGAGCCGACGGCGCGTATGGAACGNCTGGCNNCCGCTCTGNGNGGCCGCTATCGTGTCGATCGCGAAATTGGCTCCGGGGGAATGGCCACGGTCTATGCGGCTCACGATCTCCGTCATGACCGTGAGGTCGCGATCAAGGTGCTGCAGCCTGACGTTGCTTCCAGCATCGGCGCCGATCGTTTTCTGGCGGAGATTCGCACTACTGCTCGCCTGAACCATCCCAACATTCTGCCGCTGTTCGACTCGGGCGATGCGGACGGGCTGCTGTACTACGTCATGCCCATGGTGGATGGTCAAACCCTGCGCCAGCGGCTGGACCGCGAGTCTCCGCTCCCACTGGACGCGGCACTTTCGATCGGTACCGACCTCTGCAGTGCGCTGGATCATGCGCATCGTCAGGGTGTCATCCACAGAGACATAAAACCAGAGAACATCCTTCTCCAGGATGGTCGTGCAGTACTGGCTGACTTCGGTATTGCGCTCGCCGCAACACCGGACGACGTACGGCTCACCGGATCCGGCATCGCAGTCGGCACGCCTGCATACATGAGCCCGGAGCAGGTACTCGGCGAGCGCGCGCTCGATGCACGGAGCGATATCTATTCGGTGGGTACCGTGCTCTACGAGATGCTCGCCGGCGTCCCGCCGTTCACCGGGGCCACGGTGCAGGCTGTCATCGCCAGGACGTTGACGGAGCAGCCCGTACCTCCGTCACGGCATCGAACCGGCATCCCGGCGCATGTCGACGCCGCGGTGCTCGCCGCCCTTGAGAAGGATCCCGTAAAGCGACCGGCCACCGCCGACGAGCTGCGCGCATTGCTCAACGCAGTGGAGGCGCCATTGCGATTGCCTCGCCACCGGCGGCGCGTCCGGATGGCCGTCATTAGCGCCGCTACGATTGCAGTGATCGTGATCGTGTTGGTGCTCGCGACGTGGAAACGCGCAGTCGCGGCTCCGGTGATCGCGATCTTTCCGTTCACGAACATCACGGGCGACACCAGCAATACGCCGCTTGGCCAGGGTCTGCCGCTGGCGATCTTCGACGCGCTGCGCCCACTCCGTCTCGATGTCATCCCGATCGAAACGTCGAGTGATCTGACTCGGCATTACGCTCATGACGACGCGTCCACGCTGGGACGCCGGCTGCATGCATCCGCGATGCTGCTTGGCAAATTCGAGCGTGAGGGAGGAAGGGTCCGCATTCACGTGCAGCTGATCGATGTTGGAAGCGGTGGAGTGCTCTGGTCCAATCAGTTCAATGGAACGAGCAATCTCTTCGACATGGAAGACTCCGTGGCCTTGGCTGTAGCGAACGCAATGCGCGTCACTCTGAACGACAGTCAGCGCGCGTCGCTCCGGGCTGTACCCACCGTAACGCCAGAGGTCCATCGCGTGGTGGTACGCGCTCTGGGATACGTCGAGCGGCGCGACGACGAGTCGTTGCACGCCGCCGTGGATCAGCTGCACGATGCGCTCGCCATGGATTCATCCTACGCGCCGGCTTGGGCGGCGCTGGCACGCGCACACACCCTCATCGGAGTGTACGCTCCTGGCGACAGCGACTTCCGGAGCGCTGACACAGCAGTCAGTCGCGCGCTGCGTCTCGACGACAAGCTTGCAGGCGCGCATCTCACACGCGCAATACTGCACGTCTTCCACGACCATGACTATCGTGCTGCGGCTGTCGAATTTCAGCGCAGCATCGCGCTCGACTCGAGCGACGCGTCCACGCGTCTCTTCCGTAGCTGGTATTACCTCGCAGTGAATCAGCCCGACTCGGCGGTGACCACAATTCGATTGGCACGACGACTGGACCCCAACTCATCGATCATTCGTGCACGCGAAGGGACGGTGCTGTATTACACCGGCCGGTTCGGCGAGGCGGAGACAGCTCTTCAGAAGGCCATTGTCGCGGATTCCGGCAACATGTTCGCACGACGCCAACTAGCCGAGGCATACGCTGAAGACGGACAGTGCGACGCGGCGCGGCGTGTCGTGGGGCAGATCGCTCCGGCGCCAGCGGACCAATTCGAGAACTCTTTTCCGGTGCATGTGCTCGTACGCTGTGGAGACGTTGCCGCCGGCAGGAATTTCACCGGCGCGCTGGAATTGCGCGCGGCGCATGGTGGCTACGTGGATCCGTACGCGATCGCCAGAGTGTATGCGGCGATCGGCGACACGACTCGAATGTGGTCATGGCTGACTCGGGCAGTGACGTCCCGCGCCTGGGACCTCTGGGGACTGCACAGCGATCCCGCATTCAAGGCATTCCGGAATGACGTACGATTCCAAACGCTGGATGCGCGCGCCCGTGCACTTTGAGGTGGGGTGACGGGGTGCGTACTGATTGAGAACGAATGTTGCGGTTGTGGCTCACACGGCGATCGACTGGCTCGTACAGCTGTTTGTCGGAAGGACGTGCTTGCGGAAACCTTAGCCGTGTGAGGCAGTCATGCAGAACGACCGCAGAAGCGTTAGAATGTCGGCCACCATCGCGCTGCTTGGCGCCGCGGTGCTGCTCGCGTGCAATCGCCCGTCAGCGGATGCCCGATCGGCCGATTCGGCAGCGCCAGCAGCTGCGGTTGTTGATCACAGCATGCACGTCGCCGCCGGCGACTCTTCGTCGGGCCCGCCGCAAACTCTTCGCCCCATAATGCAGCATCTCGCCGTGGAGATGTCGGGTCTCGGCGGTGCGCTATGGATGGAGAAGTACGACGAGATGGCCGTGCATTCGGCGGCTATCGCGGGACACGCCGAGATCTCCGCTGCAGAGCTGCAGCGGATCGAGCGGGTTCTGGGGCGCGAGACGCCTGCCTTCGATTCGGCGGACATGCAGGTGCACCTTGCTGCGGAGCGGATGCACGCAGCCGCTCAGGCGAAAAACCTCGACGCGTTTCTCACCGCATACAGCGACGTGCAGCGTGGATGTACGTCGTGCCACACGCAGTTCCGCGCTAGGCTGCGTACGACACCCGAGATAGCTCATTGAGTGAGTAGCAATCGATTCCAATGACCGTGGCGACACTGTCCCGGCTGGAAACTGTGAGTCAATCAAATCCACCACTGCTGACACTCCTGATGATTGATCAGATCACGATCACTGTTGCGAACACCTTCGTCTTCACGGCGAAACTTCTTACCGATCGCGCTCCCAGGACCTGCGCAGCCTTCGCAGCGTTGCTTCCCTATCGCCAGCGTTTGATCCACGCCCGCTGGAGCGGCGAGGCATGCTGGATCCCGCTCGGCGACTATCAGCTTGGCGTCGGCTACGAGAACCACACGAGTCATCCGTCGCGCGGTGATGTGCTCTGGTATCCGGGCGGCATCAGCGAAACGGAGCTGTTGTTTGCATATGGTTCGTCACTCTTCGCAAGCAAAGTCGGTCAACTCGCCGGAAATCATTTTCTCGAGATCGTGGAGGGCGGGGAACGACTCGAGGAAATGGGGCGCTACGTGCTGTATCATGGCGTGCAGGACATCGTGTTCGAAGAGGTGTGAGTCTTACATATCCTCGCTGGCGGTATCCTCGAGCGAAAGCCCGCTTGACTCCTGTCACGTGACGCGTTACATTCAGCGATGATCAAGACGTTCGCGGATCGGCGGACGCGGGACCTTTTCCTTACCGGAACGGCGAAGCGCTTCCCCGTGAACTTGCTTTCGCGTGCCGTGCGCAAGCTCGAGTATGTCGATCTTGCCACGTCGCTCGACGACCTCAAGGTACCGCCGGGGAATCGATTGCACGTGCTGAAAGACGATCGCAAAGGACAGCACGCAATCGCCATCAACGATCAATGGCGCGTGTGTTTTCGTTTCGTGGCCGGCGACGCCTACGATGTCGAGGTCTGTGACTATCACTAGCGAGGACAGAATGGCATTGCCGAATAGCCGCGTGCTGACGCGCCGGCCCACCCACCCGGGTGAAATGATCCGCGGGGATTTCCTGCCCGATTATCAGTTGACGGTGGCCGGCCTTGCGGAAGCGGCGGGCGTGTCGCGCCAGTCGGTCAACGAGCTGTTGCGGGGCCGGCGAGCGGTCAGCCCGGAAATGGCACTCCGGCTAGGCCGGCTGTTCGGCAATTCGCCGGAATTCTGGATGAATGCGCAGCGCGCCGTCGATCTCTACGACGCCGGGCAGCGTCTCAAAGGTGACGTCGCGCGAATCAAGCCGCTCCGTGTTGCGTGACGACCGCTCACTCTGTCTTCGTGTCGTGACAGAACGGTCTTGTCACATCGCGTAGCGATCGATCAGTTGAATCATGCGCGTAACCGCGGCCACAGCACGATCGTGATTCTGGGAGAAATTGAGACGCACACTCTCCGTGGCGTCGGGGCTGAACTCGGTGCCGACTGTTACCGTCGCCCCCGCCTGCACACGCACGGCGTGCACAAAGCTATGCAGCGGAATACGCAACTGGGGCAATCGTGGAAATACGTAGCTGCCAGCCTGCGGTGTGCGCACCACCACACCTGGAACCGCGCGAAAGAGTTGTAACAAGGTGTCGCGAAGCGCTTCATGTTTCGCGATTCGCTCTTGCAGCCACCCATCGGGTTCAGCAAACCAGGTGCGCAGCACGGACTGCGAGTAGCCAGGTGCACGGAGAGACACGATAGCTTGCAGCTTTTCCATGCGGTCGATGATCTGCGCAGGTCCGCACGCGACTCCCAATCGGTAGCCACTAAGTGATTCCGTCTTGGACGGTCCCATGATCGTGACCACCTGCGAAGCGTCGATAGACGACGCCCGCATATGTGTATACAGCTGCCCGGAATAGACAAGGCGAGCGTACAGTTGATCTACAATCACAGTCGCGCCGTACTGGGTAGCCAAGTCAGCTATCCGCGCAATCTCTTCGGGGCCATACACAACACCGGTCGGATTGTTGGGATTGGAGAAGAGAAACGTACGTGCCCCCGACTTGAACGCCTCCTCCAACTGACCAAGGTCGAGTCCGGTTTCATCCGTTCGGGAGAGATAATCCATCGACACCGGCACGACGACACCGCCAAGAAACTCGACGACTTTGCGGTTGGCAAAGTAGTCGGGGCGAACGATGGCCACTCGGTCGCCGGCTTGCACGGTTGCAGCCAAGGCGAGGAACAGAGCTCCTTGCGTACCGGGCGTGACGATCAGTTCGTTCGTGCTGGACACCGATCGCCCGGTGAACGTCGCCAGCCGTTCCGCCACCAGAGCGCGCAAATCGGAGTCTCCCCGGTACTCCGTATACGCCTGTCGGCTACCGCGATGTACGCCGGCCACAAATTCCTCGAGGGCGTCGGGGACTGGGGCGAAGGCATCGATATTCACGTCACCATGTGAAAAATCAACCGGATCCCCAGGCAGTGAGTCCCCGATCAGCGTCGCATCTAGAGTCCCACCAGCCTGTCGGCCTTGCTGTCCAGGTGCGTGGTCGATGCCGAGTGTCGCGAATGTATCTTTTGTCGAGGACACGGGAGTGTGGGTGGGCGGGTGACGTGGATCGGATGCATCTCTCAGGAACGGTTGAATTCTAACACCGTGGGCGCGTCATGCGCACTGATTTGACGCACGGCGCAAGACTTGACCGCAGTATTACCACGCTCAATAATTGCCCACATAAAGGGAGAGGAGCTATGCTCAAGTCATTCTTCGTTACAGTAGTGCCCGCGGGCACGCTGCTCGCCGTCTCTGGCGTGTTCGATACCGTGGCTGCACAACACCGCAAAAGATGGGACCGTGAAAGGATGCAGAACCTGTCGAGTGATTTGCGGAAGATCGCTACGCTCGCAACGTGCCCTCGGCATTGCGCCGAGTGACCCGTCTTTATCCAGGTAAGGAATGACACTATGAACGAACATCTGCGCGGTGGATCTGGCTTGGCGAAGGCAGTCGTCATCCTTCTACTGGTAAGTGCGCCCACAGTATTTGCGCAAACTACGCAGGAGCACGTGCACCAAATGGCGCATGGTGTAATGCCCTTTGACATGGAGAAGGCGGTACACATTTTTCAGATGACAGAGTCCGGGGGCGTGCAGCAGGTTATTGCAAAAGATGCACACGCCGACGATCAGATTGCATTGATTCAACAGCATCTCAAGCACGAGGCTGAGAGATTCCAGCACGGAGATTTTACAGACCCGGCAATGCTGCATGGCGCACACATGCCGGGACTCCAGGATCTTCGAGTTGGCGCCGCGGCTATCAAGATCTCCTATAAAGCTCTCCCAGCGGGCGCTGAGATCACATTCAAGACCACTGATCTTCACTTGATAACAGCAATACATCGCTGGTTCGGAGCTCAGCTGTCTGAGCACGGCGCCGATGCGAAGGCAAAGTGATCAAGCGGTGGCTGCGGCGCGCTCAAGTTCTACAAGCAGGCATTCGGTGCAGTTGAGCAGGAGCACATGATGAGCCCCGATGGCACAAAGCTGCTGTTGCTGCGGGCGCAACAATCATGATGCCGGTGTCGAAGATGTTCTGGGGTGCTCGTTATGGGGAAACTCAAGGATCCTTACGGGCGCGGCAGGCGGCCAACCGGATCGACCAGCTCTGACTCCGCATTGATGCGGTATATTCGCCATTGCGTCACTGTCGGCACCTACGCATGGCCACCCGTGATGGCGGACGTTTCACCAGATACCATACCAGAAAATGACGGCACCGGATGCTGAGTCGGCCACGCCTCAAATGCATCGCTCGCTGGGTGTACGCGATGTAGTTCTGTTCAACATCGCCGCGATCGTCGGTCTCCGCTGGTTATCGGTTGCCGCCCGGATCGGTCCATCAAGCATCGTTCTGTGGTGCGTTGCGCTGCTCATTTTCTTCATGCCGCTGGCCTCCGCCGCATCGGAGTTGAGTTCGCGTATGCCGGGCGAGGGCGGCATGTATATCTGGGCAAAGGCTGCCTTCGGGGAACTGCATGGCTTCATATGCGGTTGGAGTTTCTGGGCCGCAAACGTCGTGTTCTTTCCCTCGCTGCTGCTCTTTGTTGCTGGCGTGTCCGTCTACATCGCCGGTGATAGATGGCTGTCACTCGCGAGCAGTGCTGTCTACAACGCCATTTACTGCATCGTAGCACTATGGGCCGTAACACTGCTCAACATCATAGGTGTCCAGCGCGCCAAATGGCTCCAGAACTTCGGCGCAGTTGCCACATGGTCGATCGCGGCAATCATAGTTGCGAGCGCCGGTTGGGCCTGGCATCTATTTGGTGTCGCGACGACGATCACATGGGCCAACGTCGTCCCCGACTTTGGATCGGTAAAAACGCTCTCTCTGATTGCAGTGATCGCGTTCGCGTTCGACGGTTTCGAACTTGCGCCGGTGCTGGCAGGAGAAATCAAGGATCCAGCCAGGACCATGCCGCGTGCGATCGTACTGTCCGGCATCGCGATCGCTGCGATCTACATCTTCGGTACGCTCGGATTGCTCATCGCACTGCCGTCGGGGAAGATCGACATCATCGCCGGGATTCCACAGGCGCTCTCGGCTGTTGGAGATCGGGTCGGGCTTCCGATGTTCGGAGCAATTTTGGCTGCACTGCTAACCCTGTCGCAGCTTGGTGGTTTAAGCGCTTGGGTGATGGGAACAGCGCGGTTACCGTTCGTCATTGGCGTCGACAGATATTTCCCCAGTGCATTGTCGAGGGTGCATCCGAAGTACCAGACGCCGCACATTGCACTGCTGACGCAGGCGACGATCGTGACACTCATACTGTGGGCGGCTCTGTCGAACTCCACGATCCATGAGACATACCTGATCCTGGTGGATATGACAGTGATCCTCACGTTTGTGCCACTGCTCTACATCTTTGCTGCGCTGCCCGTGTTGCGCAGGAGTGCTGCTGGTGACGATGCGGGTGTGGTACTGGTTCCCGGCGGAATGGTCGGTTGCTGGGTTGCAGCGATACTCGGCTTTGCGACGACACTGCTGGGCATAGCATTCGCGATGATTCCGCCCGAAAACAGCAGCAACCCGGTGCTGTTCTTTCTGAAGGTGGGCGGCGGATGTCTGTTACTGATTGGAATCGGACTCGCCTTCTACTGGCGCGGGCGCAGGATGCAGGGCATTCAGACTGCGTAACGCCTGATACTTGTACATTCCGAGCTTTGCAACTCTAATACGCGTTGGCCAAACATCAAGGAAGCTCACGGCTCAATTGCTTTTCAAGGAGATAAACGTGTCGACTACAACGGCAACTGGACAATGACGTTGAAAAAAAATAAATCCCGCTGGTTTTTTACGGGCTCGGCCGCCACGTGGGGCATGAATACTCTGTAGCGGCGAGACGGTCGCGCGCGGTGGTCATTGACCGGCCATCCGTCGCCTCAGCTCGTCCAGGAAGTTGAAGACGACCACAACGTGCACCGCGTCGCCGGTGGTGCCCTGGATCATGAGAAAGCGCTGACCGTCCGGCGCGACTGCATACTCCTGTGAGAACGCGTTCAAAAAATACCCCCCGACCGCGAATAACACCCGCGGTTGCCCCACCTGAAACGCTGTCCCCGGCGTCACCGGTACCGACACCATGTTGTTCGCGGCGTCGATGAAGAACAGCTCCTTCCCATTCGGATTCCACGACGGATTCGTTCCTCCCGTCGTGGACACCTGGTACGGCGTGCCGACGGCGTCGGGAAAGGCGCGCACGTAGATCTCGCGCCTGCCTGAGACGTCGGAGCTGTACGCCATCCACCGGCCGTCGGGCGAAATCTCCGGCAGCAGTTCCTCGGCCGGCGTGGCGACAAGCGCGCGCGGCACGGTATCGACTCCGGGCCTTATGGCCAGGATGTCGCCGTTACCGCGCTCCTGGTTGTCGGTGCGGAACACCAGCCACTTTCCGTCCGGCGACCAGGTGGCTCCTCCGATGGTGCGCGGGTCGTGCAGATCTGGCCGGGAAATCCCGCTGTTGCCGGCGAGGTTCAACAGGTACAACCGCAGGCTCCTCGAACCGATCTTCTCCCGATCGGAGAGGTACGAGATCTCCGTCGTCCCGGGCCGCCACACCGTGCGCCAGTTGGTGGTCCCGTCGAAGGTGAGGCGCACCTTGGGACTTCCGTTCAGCGACTTCATCCAGAGACTGAACTTGCCATCGGGTCCTGCCATGGAGACGATGATCCGCTTGCCGTCCGGAGAGAGAGTCGGGCTGTCGAGATTGTCGTCCGCCAGATCGCTTGCTACCGGCGTCGCATCACCGTTCCGATTCACCCATACCAACCGATACGACTGAACGACGCCCTTGACGTACGCGAGCGTGCCGCCTGGTGACAGCGACATGTCCGGATACGTCACACCCGAGGCGAGCGTGTCGGCCAGTTCGCGCGCCGGCCCCGTGGTGCTCATCGATTTCACGTCGAAGGGAACCGCCCAGAGCACCCCATTCGCTTTGGAGAAGATCAGGTCGCCGGTCGGGGCGTAGATAGCGCGGGTGCCCTGCAGGAGCATGGTGACCTTTCCGGTGCGGAAATCCGCCGCGCCGATCGCCACATGGTCGTTGCTGGTCGGATCGGAGGCCGGAACAACGGAAACAAGCGCCCCTTTCGCCCCCGGGAGTACGGCCGGCCATGCGTACCGGAGATCACCGCGCTGCGCGTCCAGCGGGACTACGACATCCGGCGTGCCGCCGCGCGGCGAGACGCGGAGCAGGCCCTTCTGGCCGCTCACGTACAGCATGCCGTCCGATCCCCAGTCCACCCCACCGCCGATGTCGGACACCGAGGTGAGACCCGAGTCCGCCGCAGTCGCCGGGAACCCACCGGTCAACGGAAGAACCTGCAGTGTGTGGGGAGGGGCCAGGTACGCCACCGAATCGCCGCCGGGCGAGAACACCGAGCAGCAGGCGCCGCCGAGCGTCTGCGAGAACCGGGTGGCCCCCAGGCGATCCCATCGGCGCAGCCAGAGCTGAGGTTGACCGTTCGCGCCGATGCCCGAGTAAACCAGCCCGCTGCCGTCCGGACGAAGCGCGAGCATCGGCGCTGGTACGGTCTCGTACTGGGGTTTCTCGTTCGCGGGAAATTCGAGCATCACGCGCGTCGTGGCGCTTTCGACGGCATGGTTGCGGCGGATGAGTACGGTGGCCATTGCGCCAACGGCGAGCGCGGCGAGCACGAGGCCCGCCACGGCGGGGAAGCCGAGCCCGCGCTGCGACTTCATGTACGGCACGCGGCGGCGGGACCCATTAGCGACACTCAAGCCCGATGTATCCGCCAGCGCCGCCGCGAATTGCGCCGCAGTAGCGAACCTGTCAGCGGGTAACTTCTCCAGCGCGCGCAGCACTGCTGCCTCAACATGCGGCGGCACCGTGTGGCGCTGCGCGGTGATGGACGCCGGCGGCGCGGTCAGCACCTTGGCGACGATCGCCTGCGCCGTGGATCCCGTGAACGGCGGATCGCCGACGAGCATCTCGTACAGCATCGCTCCCAGCGCGTACACGTCGCTCCGCGCCGAGATCTCCTTTTCGCCCATCGCCTGCTCGGGGCTCATGTACGTCGGGGTGCCGAGCGACATACCGGTCTCTGTCATCCGAGCAGAGCCGTCGCTGCGACTGACCGCCAGCGCGATGCCGAAGTCGGCCACCAGCGCATGCCCTCCGTGCAACAGCACGTTCTCCGGCTTGATGTCGCGGTGGATGATCCCGTGGCCGTGCGCGTATTCGAGCGCGTCGGCCACCTCGGTGGCGATGCGCAACGCGTCGTCCACAGGGAGCTGCTTCTCGCGGTTGAGGCGGTCGCGCAGCGACTCGCCCTCCACGTACGGCATCACGTAGTACACGAAACCGCCCGCCTCGCCCGAGTCGAACAGCGCGAGAATGTGCGGGTGCTGCAGGTTGGCGGTGGTCTTGATTTCGCTCAGGAACCGTTCGCCTCCGATCACGGCGGCCAGCTCGGGCTTCAGGACCTTGAGCGCGACCTTGCGATCGTGCTTGAGATCGTGGGCGAGGTAGACCGTGGCCATGCCGCCCGCGCCGAGTTCGCGCTCGATGGTGTAGCGATTGGAGAGGGCTGCGTTAAGGCGTTCCACCGGACTCGGCATTCGCAAAAATGCGGCACGCCGCCCGGTTACGCCAGCACGTAAGCCGGGCGTAGCAGGTTTCAGTTGATCTGTCCAGCAGACAGTGCAGTGAACCTTTTCGGCCGATGAACGAGAGTCCGGACTTTGTCCCGATATATCTGCGCGGACTACAGCAAATCGAACTGCTGGATACCGCGTCAAGACTGAGGTTGGGAGCATACTCGCTCCGCATATTCCGCCAGTACGATGGAATTCACTTTCACTGAAATGGTGTTGTGCGTACGCGCCACCATTCTGTCGGCAGTCGTGTCTGCTGGTAGCGCTCGCAAGTCGCAGCGTTGCCGTGCGACATTGTGCTCAGTCAGCATCCGGGTGTGGTGAACTTCTGGGAACGTGTGGCCACGCGTGAACAGGGCGATGCGGATGCACTGATCGATCCCACGTTATGCCGAGCTCTGCGCAGCCAGACCAACGTTGCCAGTGTGACGCCAAATAATGTGACGACCAAGGCTCTGACGTCCACCGGAGCAAGCTCCACACTGTCCAGCCAGCTCGACGTGACGGGTACGCCAATGGTCGGCGATAACCTTGTTTTCCACTTCATGGCCACCCAGTCGGCGACCGGGATCGGCGGAGGCTTTTTGACCGGGAGCGACGTATGGCGTCTGCTGCTGAACAATGCAAACACGAGCGATTTTGCGAAGGTTGGCCAGCAGTTCACCAGCACCGGAACAGCTGACCCGCTGGCGCTCACCAACGCGACACAAGTCGCGGGTGGCTACGATCTCTTTCTCCCGTTCGCGGCCGGCAATACCTTTTTCTACAATTTCCAGTCGCTGATAAGTTGCCCCGACAACCAGCAGCCTGCCGGAGCCGCGGCCAGTTGTTCCCTCGATGTGAACCTCGACGGGATAACTGCACAAAACGCGAATGGCGAGACGTACGCTTCAGCGACGTTTGATCAGACAACCGGGTTTGGTGCGATCAACCTGCAGGCAGGACGGCTTTCTTGTTCAGGTTGGCAACATCAATCATTTCGGTCGTGGCCGACAGCTACGCCGCGGCGTAACCCGTGTCAGGCCTTGGGAGAGCTTCCACTCAACTGCGGGAGGAGAGACCACGTATGGCTTTGGGATTGATTCTTTCGCTATGGCGACGCGGTGCGAGTCTTCAACCTCCGCCAGTAACGATTTGAGGCTACTTTAACGCACACGAGATGTGCGTATCGGTTTTGCAGTGATAGCGCCACGTGACGACGAGCGTCGGCATCTTATTACTGCATGCTGCATCGCAAACGTTCGCTTCAGCTTGCCAAGGGTCCCATGATCAAGTCAGCCTTGCTGCTCGCCGCCGCACTTACCCCCGGGATCGCTCTCGCTCAGACAGCGCCGAGCGGCGCACCGATCGCGCCGACGTTCGACGTCACCGCGGCGCGGGCCCGCATCGACGCCGGTTTCGACAAGAATTATCCGCACCTCGAGGCCCTCTACCAGGACATCCATGCGCATCCGGAACTCGGTTTCCAGGAGAACCGCACTGCGGCGATCCTCGCCTCCGAAATGCGCAAGCTGGGCTTCACCGTGACTGAGCATGTCGGGAAGACGGGCATCGTCGCGATCTACCGGAATGGCGAAGGTAGAACCATGCTCATCCGCACCGAGCTCGACGCGCTGCCGATGGAGGAGAAGACGGGCCTCCCCTACGCCAGTCATGCTCAGCAAACTTCCGATGGCAGATTGACCTACGTTGACCACAGCTGTGGCCATGACATCCATATGGCTTGGTGGGTTGGCACGGCCGAAGCGCTGCTTGCCATGAAGGGCCAGTGGCATGGGACGCTCATGTTCATCGGCCAGCCTTCCGAAGAAACGGTGAGCGGTGCCAAAGCGATGTTGGCGGATGGGCTGTTCACTCGCTGGCCCAAGCCGGATTATGGTTTCGCCGCGCATGTCGGCCCCGACCCGACGGGCACCGTGTCAGTGAAGGAGGGCATGCTCACCTCGGCGTCCGACCAGATCGACATCACCTTCCACGGCCGGGGTGCGCACGGAGCGATGCCGGACAAGAGCATCGATCCGATCGTAATGGGCGCACATTTTGTGTCCGACGTGCAATCCGTGATAAGCCGCGCGAAGGCGCCTGGAACGTTCGGGGTAGTAACCGTAGGCGCGTTCCAGGCGGGAACGGTGGACAATATCATCCCGGATCATGCCGATCTCAAATTGACATTGCGCTCACACGATGACGATACCCGCAAGTTGTTGATCGACGGCGTTACCCGGACGGCCGTTGCGGTGGCGGAGATGGCGGGCGCGCCGGCACCGACGATCGATCACCCAGCGGGCGCCAGCGCGGTGCAAAACGACATCGGCCTTGCCGATCGTGCGGCTGGTGTTTTGGAGGCTGCGTTCGGCAAGGATGTGAGTTTCGTGCCGGCCTTTATGCCGGGCGGCAGTGCAAGCGAAGATTTTTCGGAGTTCGTCAATGCTGGCGTGCCCTCGGTCTACTTCGGGATCGGCGGCGACGACCCGACGATGCTCGCGCAGTACAAGGCGCAGGGCAAGCCGGTTCCCGTTAATCACTCGCCCTATTTCGCGCCTGTGCCGGAGCCCAGCATCAAGCGCGGAGTCGAAACGCTCACGCTCGCAGTGCTCATGGTCGCGGGAACCGCCAGCAAATAACGCCG
>JGI20207J14881_1000104_pt1 | contig 28279 bp, 31 predicted proteins | sample NGESurdeep092012_4_FD_14881 | JGI IMG/M metagenome (IMG submission 14881)
GGCCCGGCCTCGGGCCGTCTTGGTCTTGGCCGAACGGCCGCCGCTCGCCCGCCGGCCTGCCTGGCCCTTGGCCCGCGCCCGGGACGACCGAGCCGGCTTGGTGAGGGCGTCGATCGCCACTGTGACGGCGTCGATCGGCGCCATGCCGTCGATGGTCTTGAGCTGCCCGGTGCGGGCGTAATGGTCGGTCAGGGGCGCGGTCTGGGCCCGATAGGCCACCAGGCGCTTCTTGAGCGCCTCCGCATTGTCGTCGGCCCGGATCTTCTCGCCGCGTGCCGTCGTCTCAGCGACGCGGGTTTCGATGCGCTTGATCAGGATGCTTTCATCGACCTTGAGCTCGATCACGCCATCGAGCTCGAGCCCGCGCTCCTTGAGTAGCTGGTCGAGCGCCTCGGCCTGCGCCACGGTGCGCGGGAAGCCGTCGAGCACGAAGCCGCGTCCGGCATCCGCCTGGCGGATCCGATCGGCGATGATCGCGACAACGACCTCGTCGGGGACGAGATCGCCGCGATCCATGATCGCCTTGGCACGCAGCCCGACCGGCGTGCCCGCCGCCACCGCAGCCCTGAGCATGTCGCCAGTCGAGAGTTGCACGATGCCGTGCTTCGTCACCAACCGCTGCGCCTGCGTGCCCTTCCCCGCCCCCGGCGGGCCGAGCAGGATCAGTCTCATCGATTGCGCCCCCGCAACTTCGACCGCTTGATCAGACCTTCATATTGATGCGCCAGCAGATAACCCTGGATCTGCGCCACCGTGTCCATGGTGACGCTGACCACGATCAGCAGCGACGTGCCGCCGAAATAGAACGGCACCGCNGCGTAGGAAATCAGGATCTCGGGTATCAGGCAGACCACCGCCAGATAGAGCGCGCCGACGACTGTGATGCGCGAGAGCACGTAGTCGATGTACTCCGCCGTGCGCTCGCCGGGACGGATGCCTGGAACGAAGCCGCCGTGCTTCTTCAAATTGTCGGCCGTCTCGGTCGGATTGAAAACGACGGCGGTGTAGAAGAACGTGAAGAAGATGATCAGGCCGATGTAGAGGATGAGGAACAGCGGCCGGCCATGGCCGAGCAAGGTCGTCACCGTGGTCAGCCAGCCCGGTCCCTGGCCGGCGTTGAAGTTGGCGACCGTGGTCGGCAACAGCAGCAGCGACGAGGCGAAGATCGGCGGGATGACGCCCGACGTGTTGAGCTTGAGCGGCAGATGCGAGGACTGGCCCTCGAACATGCGATTGCCGACCTGACGCTTGGGATATTGAATCAGCAGGCGGCGCTGCGCGCGCTCCATGAACACGATGAAGGCGATGACCGCAACGACCATGACCATCACGATCAGGATGAGACCGGTCGACAGCGCGCCCTGGCGGCCGAGCTCGAGAGTGCCGGCGATCGCCGAGGGAAGCTGCGCGACGATGCCCGCGAGGATGATCAGCGAGATGCCGTTGCCGATGCCGCGCGAGGTGATCTGCTCCCCGAGCCACATCAGGAACATCGTGCCGCCGGTCAGCGTGATCGTGGTCGACAGCAGGAAGTATATGCCGGGGTGCGACACGACGCTGCCGGTGCCCTCCAGACCGATGGCAATGCCGTAGGACTGCACGGTCGCCAGACCCACGGTGAGATACCGCGTGTACTGGTTCATGACCTTGCGGCCCTGCTCGCCTTCCTTCTTCAGGTTCTCGAGCGTGGGCGACACCGTCGTCATCAGTTGAATGATGATCGAGGCCGAGATGTAGGGCATGATGTTCAGGGCGAAGATCGCCATCCGGTGGATGCCGCCACCGGAGAACATGTTGAACATGCCGAGAATGCCACCCGACTGGGTGTTGAAGATCTGCTCCCAGGCCGCCGGATCGATGCCGGGCAGCGGGATGTAGGTGCCGAGCCGGTAGACGAGTAGCGCGCCGACAGTGAACCAGATGCGCTTCTTGAGCTCTTCGGCCTTGGCGAGTGCCGAGAAGTTGAGATTGGCCGCCAGTTGTTCTGCCGCCGAAACCATCGATCGCTCCTGCCGCCGCGCCCCGCCCTCGCCGCCGGCTGCCCGGGCGGGCCGGTCCGGTCGACACAGGCCCCTAGATAGGCACTGCGCCTCTTATTCAGTAGTCGGAAGGTGCGGCCGGCCCGTGGCGGTCGGTCGCGCCTTCTTATTCGCCCTTACCGGCGTTCTTCTTGGTCTTCTTACCCTTTGCCTTCGGCGCTGCCTCGGCTGCCGGCGCCGGCGCCAGGATCTTCAGCGAGCCGCCCGCCTTCTCGATCGCCTCGCGCGCCGACTTCGACGCGCCCCAGACGGCGAATTCGACCTTGGCCTTGAACTCGCCTTCGCCCAGCAGCTTCACGCCGGCCTTCGCGCGGCGCATCAGCCCCGCCTTGATCATGGCGGCGGAGTCGACCGGCGTCTTGATGTCGAGGAAACCGGCGTCGATCGCCGTCTGCACCTTGCCGAGATTGACCTCATTGAGCTTGATCGCGAAGGCAGTATTGCGGAAGCCGCGCTTCGGCAGGCGGCGATGCAGCGGCATCTGGCCGCCTTCGAAGCCCTTGATGCGCACGCCGGAGCGCGCGGTCTGGCCCTTGCCGCCGCGCCCGCCGGTCTTGCCCATGCCGGAGCCGATGCCGCGGCCGACGCGCATGCGGTTCTTGCGCGAGCCGGCATTGTCGGCGATCTGGTTGAGTTTCATCTCACGTCCTCGTTCTCATGTCCGTCAGCGCGCATGCCGCGCGCGAGAACGGTTACTTCTTCCTCGCGTCGACCACCCGCACCAGGTGCTGAACCTTGCGGATCATGCCGTGCGTCGCCGGATTGTCCGGCAGATCGCGCGTGCGGCCGATCTTGTTCAGACCGAGCCCGACCAGCGTCTGGCGCTGATCGAAATGTTTGCGCAGCGGACTCGCGTACTGCTCGACCTTGATCGTCTTTGCCTGAGCCATGATCCGATTACTCCGCGGTCGCTTCCGCCTCGCCGCCCTCGCGTCGACGCGATTGCAGCATGGACACCTTGATGTTGCGTCGCGCCGCGACCGAACGCGGCGAGTCCTGGTGCTTGAGCGCGTCGAAGGTCGCGCGCACAACATTGTATGGGTTCGACGAGCCGAGTGACTTCGCCACGACGTCCTGCATGCCGAGCGTCTCGAACACGGCGCGCATCGGGCCGCCGGCGATGATGCCGGTTCCGGGAGGCGCCGCGCGCAGGAACACCTTGCCGGCGCCGTGACGGCCGAGCACGTCGTGATGCAGCGTGCGGCCCTCGCGCAACGGCACGCGGGTGAGCCCGCGCTTGGCGGCCTCGGTCGCCTTGCGGATCGCCTCAGGCACCTCGCGCGCCTTGCCGTGGCCGAAGCCGACGCGGCCCTTCTGGTCGCCGACCACCACCAGCGCGGCAAAGCCGAACCGGCGGCCGCCCTTGACCACCTTGGCCACGCGGTTGATGTGGACCAGCTTGTCGATGAACTCGCTCGGCTCACGCTCCTGGCGCTGGCCGCGTTCTCGATCCCGTCGCGCTTCACGTGCCATGTGCTTTTTCCTTTCGCATCACCTTATCCGAAAACCGGTTCCGGCTCTTCGGGATGATGCGCCGTTCCGTTAGAAGTTGAGCCCGCCCTCGCGGGCGGCTTCGGCCAACGCCTTGATGCGGCCGTGATAAATGTAGCCGCCGCGGTCGAACACGACGTCCTTGATGCCCTTGGCGGCGGCGCGCTCGGCAATCATCTTGCCGACCTGCTTGGCCGCTTCGATATTCGCTCCGGTCTTGTTCTGCTCGCGCATCGGCTTCTCCAGCGACGAGGCCGCGGCGAGCGTCTCGCCCTTGAGGTCGTCGATGAGCTGCGCGTGAATGTGCTTCGACGAGCGGAACACCGACAGGCGCGCGCGCCCGCTCTTGATGCTGGCAAGCTTGATCTTGCGTCGCACCGACGCCGTCCGCCGCACGGTCCGGTCACTGATTTTCGTCATGGCGCAAGCCCTTTACTTCTTCTTGCCTTCCTTGCGGAAGATGTACTCGCCGGCGTATTTCACGCCCTTGCCCTTGTACGGCTCCGGCGCGCGGAAGCCGCGGATCTCGGCCGCGACCTGGCCGACCTGCTGCTTGTCGATACCGGTGATCACCACCTCGGTCGGCTTCGGCGTCACGATCGCGATGCCTTGCGGAATCGGATAGTTGACGTCGTGCGAGAAGCCGAGCTGCAGGTTGAGCTGCTTGCCCTGCACGGCCGCGCGATAGCCGACGCCGGTGATCTCGAGCTTCTGCTCGAAACCCTTGGTGACGCCGGAGATCAGGTTGTTCACCAAAGTTCGCGAGGTGCCCCATTGCGAGCGGGCGCGTTTGCTCTGGCTGCGCGGCTCGACCTTGATCGCGCTCTTGTCCATGCTGAGGATGACGTCGTCGTGCAGCACGAGCTGAAGCGCGCCCTTCGGGCCCTTCACCTTGATGGTCTGCCCTTCCACGTTGGCGGTGACGCCGGACGGGACGGAAACCGGTTTGTTGCCGATACGGGACATCAAAACACCGTGCAGATGATTTCGCCGCCGACATTGGCGTCGCGGGCGTCATGGTCGGCCATAACGCCCTTCGGGGTCGACAGGATGGCAATGCCGAGGCCGTTATTGACGCGCGGCAGCGCCTTCACCGAAGCGTAGACACGGCGGCCTGGCTTGGAGACCCGCTCGATCTCGCGAATCACCGGCGTGCCGTCGAAATACTTGAGTTCGATCTCGAGCTCGTTGCGGCCCGAGGCATGCGCCACGTTGGCGAAGCCGCGGATGAAGCCTTCGCTCTTGAGCACCTCGGCCACGCGCTCGCGCTGCCTGGAGCCGGGCATCGAGACCTTGGACTTGTTGCGCATCTGCGCGTTGCGGATGCGGGCGATCATGTCGCCGATCGGATCGTTCACGGACATTTCGCGCCCTCCCTCACCAGCTCGACTTCACGAGGCCTGGGATCAGGCCTTTGTTGCCGAGTTCCCGCAGCGCAATACGGCTGAGCTTGTGCTTGCGGTAGTAAGCGCGCGGACGGCCGGACAGCTCGCAGCGATTGCGGATGCGCGTGCGCGAGGAATTGCGCGGCAGTTCAGCGAGCTTGAGCGTCGCGGCGAAACGATCCTCCACCGGCAGGTTCTTATCCTCCACGATGGCCTTGAGCTTGCTCCGCCGGCCGGCGAATTGCTTCACCATCCTGCGCCTTCGATTGTTCTTCTCGATCGAACTCTTCTTCGCCATTCGAATAGCTCCTAACGGTTCCGCGTTTGAGGTCGCGTCTTGCGCCTCACTGCCGGAACGGAAAATTGAATGCCGTAAGCAGCGCGCGCGCCTCGTCGTCGTTTCTGGCGGTCGTGCACACGGTGATGTCGAGGCCCCACGAGTCGCTGACCTTGTCGAAATCGATCTCGGGGAACACGATGTGCTCCTTGATGCCGAGCGAATAGTTGCCGCGACCGTCGAAGCTCTTCGGATTAAGCCCGCGGAAGTCGCGAATGCGCGGTAGCGCGATGTTCACCAGGCGGTCGATGAAGTCGTACATGCGCGCCTTGCGCAGCGTGACCTTGCAGCCGATGGCCTGTCCGTCGCGCAGCTTGTAGTTCGCGATCGACTTGCGCGACTTCGTGACCACCGTCTTCTGACCCGCAATCATCGACAGGTCGGCGGCGGCATTGTCCACCTTCTTGCGGTCGGCGACGCCTTCCCCAATGCCCATATTGAGCACGACCTTGGTGATGGTCGGCACCTGCATCGGATTCTTGTAGCCGAACTTCTCGGTCATCTCACCGCGCACCACCTTGTCGTAGTGCGTGCGCAGACGCGCGACATAGTCCGAGCGCTCGCGCGGCGCCTTGGCCTTCGCCTCGCCGCCTTCCTTCTTGGCGGCACCCTTTGGAGCCTTGGGAGCCTTGGGAGCCTTCGCTGGCTTCGGGGCGTCGTCTTTCGGCGCGCCGCCCTTGGCCTTCTTGTTTTCGCCCTTCGTATCAGCCATCGATCTCTACCCCGGTGCGCTTCGACACGCGCACCTTCTTGCGGTTATCGCCCTCGCCGACGAACTTGAATCCGACGCGGATCGGCTTGCCGTCCTTGGGATCGGCGAGCGCCAGGTTCGACAGGTGGACCGAGGCCTCTTTCGAGATGATCCCGCCTTCCTGCTGCGGCGTCTGGCGCTGGTGGCGCTTGACCATATTGATGCCGCGCACGAAGGCGCGGGCCTCGGCCGGGCGCACTTCGACGACTTCGCCGGTGCGGCCCTTGTCGCGGCCAGTGAGGACGACGACCTTGTCGCCTTTACGAATCTTGGCGGCCATCAGAGGACCTCCGGCGCGAGCGAGATGATCTTCATGTGGTTCTTGGCGCGCAGCTCGCGCGGCACCGGCCCGAAGATACGGGTGCCGACAGGCTCCGCCTGCGCGGTGATCAGCACCGCGGCGTTGCGGTCGAAACGAATGATCGAACCGTCGGCGCGCTTGATCTCCTTGGCGATGCGGACCACGACGGCCTTCATCACGTCGCCCTTCTTGACGCGGCCGCGCGGGATCGCCTCCTTCACCGAGACGACGATGACGTCGCCGATGGTGGCATATTTCCGCTTCGAGCCGCCGAGCACCTTGATGCACATGACACGGCGCGCGCCGGAATTGTCCGCCACGTCGAGGTTGGTTTGCATCTGAATCATGATGCCGCTCTTTTCTTCGTTGCGCGCCTGACGCTTTCACGCATGGCGCTACTGCACGTTCTGCTTCTTCTCGCCCCGGACCACTTCCCAGCACTTCAGCTTGGAGATCGGCCGGCGCTCCTCGATCCACACCATGTCGCCGACGGAGTAGGCGTTGCTCTCGTCATGCGCGTGATACTTCTTCGAGCGGCGAATGGTCTTCTTCATGGTCGGGTGCGTGAAACGCCGGTCCACGCGGACGACCACGGTCTTGCTCTGCTTGTCGCTGACGACAACGCCCTGCAGCGTACGCTTCGGCATGGCTCGAACCCTTATTTCTTGACCACGGCGCCGCCCTCGGCGGCGCGCTTCTGGGCGGCGACAGTCTTCATGCGCGCGATGTCGCGACGGATCGTGCGTACGCGCGAAGTATTCTCGAGCTGGCCGGTGGCCCGCTGGAAGCGCAGGTTGAACTGCTCTTTCTTCAGCTTGAGGACTTCCTCATCGAGCTGATCGAGCGTCATCGCTCTGGTGTCTGCGGATTTCATGGCTCTTACTCGGCGATACGTTCGATGAAACGGGTCTTGACCGGCAGCTTGGCGGCGGCAAGCGCCAGCGCTTCCTTGGCAATGGCCATCGGAATCCCGTCGACCTCGAACAGAATGCGGCCGGGCTTGACGCGGGTGACCCACAATTCGGGTGTGCCCTTGCCTTTGCCCATGCGGATTTCGATCGGCTTCTTCGACACCGGCACATCGGGGAACACGCGGATCCAGACGCGACCGGCGCGCTTCATGAAGCGGGTCAGCGCGCGGCGCGCCGCCTCGATCTGGCGCGCGGTGACACGCTCCGGCTCCAACGCCTTCAGGCCGTACTGGCCGAAGGCCAGCGTCGTGCCTGACGTGGCGGCGCCGTGGATGCGGCCCTTGAAGGCCTTGCGGTATTTGGTACGCTTCGGTTGCAGCATGGCTTATTGACCTATTCGAATTCTCAGGCCGCGGGCTCGCGGCGCGGACGACCCTGGTCGCCCTCGGCCAGCTTCTTGTCCTGCGCCATCGGGTCGTGCTCGAGGATCTCGCCCTTGAAGATCCAGACCTTGACGCCGCAGGTGCCGTAAGTGGTGAAGGCGGTGGCGACGCCATAGTCGATGTCGGCGCGCAGCGTATGCAGCGGCACGCGCCCCTCGCGGTACCACTCCAGGCGCGCGATCTCGGCGCCGCCGAGACGGCCGGAGCAATTGATGCGGATGCCTTCTGCGCCGAGGCGCATCGCCGACTGAACGGCGCGCTTCATGGCGCGGCGGAAGGCGACGCGGCGCTCGAGCTGCTGCGCGATCGATTCCGCGACGAGCTGCGCCTCGAGCTCGGGCTTGCGGATCTCGACGATGTTGATGACGACGTCGCTATCGGTCAGCTTGGCGACCGCCTTGCGCAGCTTTTCGATGTCGGCGCCCTTCTTGCCGATCACCACGCCCGGACGCGCCGAGTGGATGGTGACGCGGCACTTCTTGTGCGGGCGCTCGATCACGATACGCGACACCGCCGCCTGCTTGAGCTGCTTCATCAGCTCTTCGCGGATCTTGATGTCCTCGTGCAGCAGCGAGCCGTATTCCTGCTTGCCCGCGAACCAGCGCGAATCCCAGGTGCGGTTGATGCCGAGGCGCAAACCGATCGGATTGATTTTCTGACCCATCTTGAACTCCTCAGGCCTGCGCCTGCTGCGCCTCGACCTCACGCACGACGATCGTGAGATGCGAGAACGGCTTCAAAATCTTGCCCACGCGGCCACGGCCGCGCGCGGCGAAGCGCTTGATCACCAGCGCCTTGCCGACATGAGCCTCGGCGACGACGAGATCGTCGACGTCGAGGTCGTGATTATTCTCGGCGTTGGCGATCGCCGATTCCAGGCACTTACGAACGTCCTTGGCGATGCGCTTGCGCGAGAATTCAAGGTCGGCGAGCGCGCTCGCGACCTTCTTGCCGCGGATCAACTGCGCAACCAANTTGAGCTTCTGCGGCGAAACCCGCAGCATCTTGCTCACGGCCTTGGCCTCGTTGTCGGGGAGGTCTCTTTCGCGTGCGCGCTTGCCCATGACTATCGTCTCTCGATCCCTGACTAATTCTTACGCCGCGCCCGACGTACGCTTGGCTTTGCGGTCCGACGTGTGGCCGTAGAAGATGCGGGTCGGCGAGAACTCGCCGAACTTGTGACCGACCATCTCCTCGGTCACCATCACCGGCACGTGCTTCTGGCCGTTGTAGACGCCGAAATTGAGCCCGACGAACTGCGGAAGGATCGTCGAACGGCGGCTCCAGATCTTGATCACGTCGTGACGACCCGATGTGCGCGCGGCCTCGGCCTTGCGCAGCAAGTAACCGTCAACGAAGGGGCCCTTCCAGACTGAGCGGGTCATACGATTAGTCCTACTGCTGCTTCTTCTTGCGGTCGTGACGGCTGACCATGATGAACTTGTTGGTGCGCTTGTTCTTGCGCGTCTTCATGCCCTTGGTCGGCTGGCCCCACGGGGTGACCCAGTGCTTGCCGCCCTTGGTGCGGCCGCCATGCGGATGGTCGACCGGGTTCATGACGATGCCGCGGTTGTGCGGCATGCGGCCGCGCCAGCGCTGACGGCCGGCCTTGCCGATCGTCGTGTTCATGTTGTCGGGGTTCGACACCGCGCCGACCGTGGCCATGCAGCGGCCATGCACCAGGCGCTGCTCCGAGGTCGACAGGCGCAGGATCACGTAGTCCTGGTCGCGGCCGACGATCTGCACATAGGTGCCGGCCGAGCGCGCGAGCTGGCCGCCTTTGCCGATCTTGAGCTCGACATTGTGCACGATCGTGCCGACCGGGATGCTGCCCAGCGGCAGCGCGTTGCCCGGTTTGATGTCGGCCTTTTCGGACGAGATGACCGTGTCGCCCGCGGCGAGGCGCTGCGGCGCGAGGATATAGGCGAGCTCGCCGTCTTCGTATTTGAGCAGCGCGATGAATGCGGTGCGGTTCGGATCGTATTCGAGCCGCTCGACCCTCGCCGGCGCGTCCATCTTGCGCCGCTTGAAGTCGATGACGCGGTAGGCCTGCTTGTGCCCGCCGCCGCGGAAGCGCGAGGTGATGCGTCCGTTATTGTTGCGGCCGCCGGTCGAGTTCTGACCTTCGGTCAGCGACTTCACCGGATCGCCTTTGTACAGGCCCGAACGATCGACGATGACCAGGTGGCGCTGGCTCGGCGTGGTCGGATTATATGTTTTTAATGCCATCGTGCCGTTCCCTTAGAGGCCCGTGGTCACGTCGATGCGGTGACCCTCTTCCAGGGTCACGATCGCGCGCTTGACGTTTGACTGCTGGCCGATGCGGCCCTTGAAGGCCTTGACCTTGCCTTCGCGGATCAACGTGTTGACGCTCTTGACCTTGACGTCGAACAGCTTCTCCACCGCTTCCTTGATCTGCGGCTTGGTCGCGGTGCGCGAGACCTTGAACATGACCTTGTTGTGCTCGGACGCCATGGTCGCCTTCTCGGTGATCACCGGGGCGATGATGACGTCGTAATGGCGGGGATCGCTGGTGCTCATTTGAATCGCGCCTCCAGCGCCTCGACGGCGGCCTTGGTCAGCACCAAAGTCTTGCGCCGCAGGATGTCGTAGACGTTGATGCCCTGCACCGGCAGCACGTCGATATTCGGAATGTTGCGCGCCGCCGTCGTAAAGTTTGCGTCGAGCGTGGCGCCGTCGATGATCAGCGCGTTCAACAGGCCGAGCTTGCCGAATTGCGCGGCGAGCGCCTTGGTCTTCGGCTCGGAGACCGAGGCCGTGTCGAGGACGATGATGCCGCCGTCCTTGGCCTTCGACGACAGCGCGTGGCGCAGCGCAAGCGCGCGCACTTTCTTCGGCAGGTCGATCGCGTGGCTGCGCACGACCGGACCGAAGGCACGGCCGCCGCCGCGGAATTGCGGCACACGCGCGGAGCCGTGACGGGCGCCGCCGGTGCCCTTCTGCGCATACATCTTCTTGCCGGTGCGCCAGATCTCGGACCGGTCCTTGGCCTTGTGCGTGCCGCGCTGGCGCTTGGCGAGCTGCCAGTTGACGCAGCGCTGAATGAGGTCGGTGCGCGGCTCGAGGCCGAAGATATCCTTCGACAGGCTGACCGAGCCGGCTTCCTTACCCTCGAGGGTGGTGATCTTCATATCCATCTCACGCGCCCTCCTGCTGGGCCGGCGCTTCCGGCGTCGCACCGGAGTCCTTGGCAGCCGCCTCGCGGAACTTGCCCGGCTTCGGCGCGTCCTTCGGCAGTGCCTTCTTCACCGCGTCACGCACGGTGATCCAGCCGCCTTTGGCGCCAGGCACGGCGCCCTCGATCAGGAGAAGGCCGCGTTCGACATCGGTCTGCACGACCTTGAGGTTGAGCGTGGTCACGCGATCGACGCCCATATGGCCCGGCATCTTCTTGTTCTTGAAGGTCTTGCCCGGGTCCTGACGGCCGCCGGTCGAACCGATCGAACGATGCGAGACCGACACGCCGTGAGAGGCGCGCAGGCCGCTGAAATTCCAGCGCTTCATGCCACCGGCGAAACCCTTGCCGATCGAGATGCCGCACACGTCGACGAACTGCCCCGGCACGAAATGGTCGGCCGTGATCTCGGCGCCGACCGGGATCACCGCGTCGTCGCTGACGCGGAACTCGGCCAATTTGCGCTTCGGCTCGACGTTCGCCTTGCCGAAATAGCCGCGGTCGGCCTTGCTCATATTGTTGGTACGGCGCGCGCCCGAACCGAGCTGCAGCGCGACGTAGCCGTTCTTGTCCTTGGTGCGATGGGCGACCACCTGGCACTGCGCGAGGCGCAGCACCGTCACCGGCACGTGCTCACCGGCATCGGTGAACACCCGGGTCATCCCCATCTTCTGCGCGATCACTCCGGAACGCATGTCAAAATTCCTCAGGCCTTAGAGCTTGATCTCGACGTCGACGCCGGCCGCGAGGTCGAGCTTCATCAGCGCGTCCACGGTCTGCGGCGTCGGATCGACGATGTCGAGAAGGCGCTTATGCGTACGCATCTCGAACTGTTCGCGGCTCTTCTTGTCGACGTGCGGCGAGCGGTTCACCGTGAACTTCTCGATGCGCGTCGGCAGCGGAATCGGACCGCGGACCTGGGCGCCCGTGCGCTTGGCCGTGTTCACGATCTCGCGCGTCGACGCATCGAGGATGCGGTGGTCGAACGCCTTGAGCCGGATCCGGATATTCTGGCCGTTCATTTTGGTTCTCTCATCCCCTGCTTCAACCGCCGAGCGGCGACCCAGGGGCACAGACACGAATGCTTGCGAAGCTTGTCGGCCCCCGCTTGCGCGGGGGCCGCACGGAGCCTTACTCGATGATGCTCGCCACCACGCCGGCGCCGACGGTGCGGCCGCCCTCGCGAATGGCGAAACGGAGCTTCTCTTCCATGGCGATCGGCACGATCAGCGTCACTTCCATCGCGATGTTGTCGCCGGGCATCACCATCTCGGTGCCCGCCGGCAGCGTCACGACGCCGGTCACGTCGGTGGTGCGGAAGTAGAACTGCGGCCGATAGTTGGTGAAGAACGGAGTATGACGGCCGCCCTCTTCCTTGGTCAGGATGTAAGCTTCGGCCTTGAATTTGGTGTGCGGCTTGACCGAGCCGGGCTTGCACAGCACCTGGCCGCGCTCGACTTCCTCGCGCTTGGTGCCGCGCAGCAGCGCGCCGATGTTGTCGCCGGCCTGGCCCTGATCGAGCAGCTTGCGGAACATCTCGACGCCGGTGACGACGGTCTTCTGCGTCGCACGGATGCCGACGATCTCGACTTCCTCGCCGACCTTGACGATGCCGCGCTCGACGCGGCCGGTGCACACCGTGCCGCGGCCCGAGATCGAGAACACGTCTTCGACCGGCATCAGGAACGGCTGGTCGATCGGGCGTTCCGGCTGCGGGATGTAGTCGTCGACCGCCTTCATCAGCTCAAGAATGGCTTCCTTGCCGACCTTGTCGTCGGTGCCCTCGAGCGCCTTGAGCGCCGAGCCCTTGACGATCGGGATCTTGTCGCCCGGAAAATTGTACTTCGACAGAAGCTCACGGACCTCGAGCTCGACGAGCTCGAGCAGCTCCGGATCGTCGACCATGTCGACCTTGTTCATGAACACGACGAGCGCCGGCACGCCGACCTGGCGGGCGAGCAGGATGTGCTCGCGGGTCTGCGGCATCGGGCCGTCGGCAGCCGAAACGACAAGGATGGCGCCATCCATCTGCGCGGCGCCCGTGATCATGTTCTTCACGTAGTCGGCGTGGCCGGGGCAATCGACGTGCGCGTAGTGGCGCTTCTCGGTCTCATACTCGACGTGCGCGGTCGAGATGGTGATGCCGCGCGCCTTCTCTTCCGGCGCCTTGTCGATCTGGTCGTAGGCAGTGAAGGTGGCGCCACCTCTTTCGGCGAGAACCTTGGTGATCGCCGCCGTCAGCGTGGTCTTGCCGTGATCGACGTGACCGATCGTGCCGATGTTGCAATGCGGCTTGGTACGCTTGAATTTCTCTTTGGCCATGGATCTCTCCGTTCAGCTCTTCTCTGGTATCGGTCGCCTGCGTCAGGCGAATTTCTTTTGCACTTCTGCCGACACGTTCGCCGGCAGTTCCGCGTAATGATCGAATTGCATCGTGAAGGTCGCGCGGCCCTGCGACATGGACCGCAGATTGTTGACATAGCCGAACATGTTCATCAGCGGCACCATCGCGTTGATCACGTTGGCGTTGCCGCGCATGTCCTGGCCCTGAATCTGGCCGCGCCGCGAATTGAGGTCGCCGATGACGGAGCCGGTGTAATCCTCCGGCGTCACCACCTCGACCTTCATGATCGGCTCGAGCAGGACCGGCTTGCCCTTCTGCAAGGCTTCGCGCAGCGCCGCTCGCGCCGCGATCTCGAAGGCCAGCGCCGACGAGTCGACGTCGTGATGCTTGCCGTCGATCAACCGCACCTTGAGATCGACCACCGGAAAGCCGGCGAGAACGCCGGCGCCGAGGACCGATTCGAGGCCCTTCTCGACGCCCGGAATGAACTCCTTCGGCACCGAGCCGCCGACGATCTCGTTCTCGAACTCGAACGGCGTGCCGGGCGCGGCCGGCTCGGCGATGATTTTGACGCGGGCGAACTGGCCCGTGCCGCCGGTCTGCTTCTTGTGGGTGTAGTCGACTTCCGCAGCCCTGGTCAGCTTCTCGCGGAAGGCCACCTGCGGCGCGCCGATATTGGCGTCGACCTTGTAGGTGCGCCTCAAGATGTCGACCTTGATGTCGAGATGCAGTTCGCCCATCCCCTTGAGGATGGTCTGGCCGCTTTCGATGTCGGTCGACACGCGGAAGGACGGATCCTCCGCCGCGAGCTTGGCAAGCGCAACGCCCAGCTTCTCCTGGTCGGCTTTCGACTTCGGCTCGATCGCGATCTCGATGACCGGATCGGGGAATTCCATCTTCTCGAGGATGACGGGCTTGTCCGGGTCGCACAGAGTGTCGCCAGTACGCGTCTCCTTCAGGCCGGCCAGCGCGACGATGTCGCCGGCGAAGGCCTCCTTGATGTCCTCGCGGTTGTTCGCATGCATCAGCAGCATGCGGCCGATCCGCTCCTTGCGTTCTTTCGTCGAGTTGATCACGCCGGTGCCGCTCGCGAGCACGCCCGAATAGATGCGGCAGAAAGTAATGGTGCCGACGAAGGGGTCGTCCATGATCTTGAAGGCGAGCAGCGCCAGCGGCGCGTCGTCCTTCGGCTCACGGATCACTTCGACGTTGTCGTGGTCCGGATCGATGCCCTTGATCGCGGGCACGTCGAGCGGCGACGGCAGATAGTCGACGACCGCGTCGAGCAGCGGCTGCACGCCCTTGTTCTTGAACGCCGAGCCGCACAGCACCGGGAAGAAGGCGCCGGTAATCACGGCCCTGCGCAGCAGCTTCTTGACGGTCGCCTCGTCGGGCATCTTGCCTTCGAGGTAAGCGGTCGCGGCGTCGTCATCGAGCTCGCAGACGGCCTCGATCATCTTTTCGTGGTATTCCTGCGCCTGGTCGGCCAGTTCGGCGGGAATATCGATATCTTTGTAGTTGGCGCCGAGCGCCTCATCTTCCCAGACAACGCCCTTCATGCGCACCAGATCGATCAGGCCCTTGTAGTTCTGCTCGGAGCCGATCGGCAGCTGGATCGCGATCGGCTTCGCGCCGAGGCGGGTCTTGATGTCTTCGAGGCACTTGAAAAAATCGGCGCCGATCTTGTCCATCTTGTTGGCGAACACGATGCGCGGCACTCTGTACTTGTCGCCCTGGCGCCAGACGGTCTCGGTCTGCGGCTCGACGCCTTGGTTCGAGTCGAGCACGACGACGGCGCCGTCGAGCACGCGCAACGAACGCTCGACTTCAATCGTGAAATCGACGTGGCCCGGGGTGTCGATGATGTTGAGGCGCTTGCCGTTCCAGAACGCGGTGGTCGCGGCAGACGTAATGGTGATGCCGCGCTCCTGCTCCTGCTCCATCCAGTCCATCGTCGCGGCGCCTTCGTGCACCTCGCCGATCTTATGGCTCTTGCCGGTGTAATAGAGGATGCGTTCCGTCGTCGTCGTCTTGCCCGCATCGATGTGGGCCATGATGCCGAAATTACGGTAGTCCTCGATTTTATGGACGCGGGGCATTGAAGCTCTGTTCCTTGGATCTGTGCGTCGCCGTTACCAGCGATAGTGCGAGAAGGCCCGGTTGGCTTCCGCCATTTTGTGGGTGTCTTCGCGCTTCTTGACCGCGTTTCCCCGATTATTGGATGCATCGAGCAGCTCGGCCGAGAGCCGCTCGGTCATCGTGCGCTCGTTGCGATCGCGCGCCGCGGCGATGATCCAACGGATGCCGAGCGCCTGGCGGCGAGACGTGCGAACCTCGACCGGCACCTGATAGGTGGCGCCGCCGACGCGACGCGAACGGACCTCGATCGACGGCATCACGTTGTCGAGCGCCTGCTGGAAGACGCCGACCGGGTTCTGCTTGGTCTTCGACTCGATCGTCTCCAGCGCGCCGTACACGATCTGCTCGGCGACCGACTTCTTGCCGTCGTACATGATCGCATTCATAAATTTCGACACGACGATGTTTCCGAACTTCGGGTCCGGAATGATCTCGCGCTTCTCTGCAGCGTGACGACGGGACATGACGCCGATCCTCGATTACTTGGGACGCTTCGCGCCGTATTTCGAACGGCGCTGCTTACGATTCTTGACGCCCTGCGTGTCGAGCACGCCGCGCAGGATGTGATAGCGGACGCCCGGCAGGTCCTTCACGCGGCCGCCGCGGATCATCACCACCGAGTGCTCTTGAAGGTTATGGCCCTCGCCCGGGATATAACCGATCACCTCGAAGCCATTGGTCAGGCGCACCTTGGCGACCTTGCGCAGCGCCGAGTTCGGCTTCTTCGGCGTCGTCGTGTAGACGCGCGTGCAAACGCCGCGCTTTTGCGGCGAAGCTTGCAGGGCCGGAACCTTGTTGCGCGCCTTCAGCGGGTGCCGCGGCTTGGCAATCAGCTGGTTGATCGTTGGCATTGGCCTTCGCTACCTCGGTTGGCTCGACGAGCCGGAAACTTGTGGGCGATTGATGCCCGGCATCTTTGTTTGCGACGACGCCGCGTCATGATGAGCGGCGTCTCGCGTTCTCTCTGGCGTCCGGACCCGTGACCCGCTTGCTGGCTGCGGATCGCGTTTCCACGCGCAAAACGGAAACGCGCCATCCGCATCGCTTGGCGGCGGCGCTCTCCCGTTCGGACGGCTCGGAGGCGCGGACCATCCCGGCCGCGCCTAGTTGCCCTCACTTAAAACCTGACAGTGGCTGTCAGCGGCAGCGTTTGAGCTTCATTGGTCGAGGCGTTGCGCCGATGCGGCTCCGAGAAAACACTAGTGATCTCAGGGCCTTACCGGGCGGGCCGTTCCGAACAAGCGAAGCTCACCGCCTGCCGAAAAGTGTCGCGTGTGTATCGGCGTGACCCGGGCAAGTCAAGCGTAAACGGCTGCAAAAGCGGGCTTTCATGGCACTCATGACCGCGCCACGGCCGCGCGCCGGCATTTTCGGCCGACGCAGTAAAAGGGCCGCCCGCAGGCGGCCCTTTGTCGTTTCGGTCGGCCTTTGGCCTACTCGGCCGGGGGCAGAGCCGGCTGTTCGGCGGCAGCCTGGGCCGCGGCAGCCGCGGCGGCAGCCTTTGCCGCTTCCTTTTCCCGCTCCTCGAGAATGAGCGCGTCGCGCTTGGTCGCAACCTCGCGCAGCTCGTTCATCATCGCGCCAGTGCCTGCCGGGATGAGTCGGCCGACGATGACGTTCTCCTTGAGCCCGTCGAGCGTGTCCGCCTTGCCACTGACGGCGGCTTCGGTGAGCACGCGGGTCGTCTCCTGGAACGACGCGGCCGAGATGAACGACCGGGTCTGGAGGCTCGCCTTGGTGATGCCGAGCAGGACCGGATGGCCGGAGGCCGGCTTCTTGCCCTCGTCCGCCAACTTGGCGTTGATCTCGTCGAGCTCGGTGCGGTCGATCTGCTCGCCTTGGAGCAGCTCGGTCTCGCCGGCATCGTCGATCTCGACCTTTTGCAGCATCTGGCGAACGATCACCTCGATGTGCTTGTCGTTGATTGCCACGCCCTGGAGCCGGTAGACCTCCTGGATCTCGTTGACCAGGTAGGCCGCGAGTTCCTCGACGCCGCGAATGGCGAGAATGTCGTGCGGGGCAGGATTACCCTCGACGATATAGTCGCCCTTCTCGATGACGTCGCCGTCCTGAAGGTAGATGTGCTTGCCCTTCGGGATCAGGTACTCCTTCGGCTCGTCGGTCTTGTCGGTCGGCTCGATCGTGAGCCGGCGCTTGTTCTTGTAGTCCTTGCCGAACCGCACCGTGCCGCCGATCTCGGCGATGATCGCCGCTTCCTTCGGCCGCCGCGCCTCGAACAGTTCCGCCACCCGCGGCAGACCGCCGGTGATGTCGCGCGTCTTGGCGCTCTCGGTCGGGATACGCGCGATGACGTCGCCCGCGTTCACGTGACCGCCCGGATCGACCGAGATGATCGCATCGACCGCGAGCTGGTAGCGCGCGTCGCCGCCGCGGGCGAGCTTGAGCGTCTTGCCGCCCGACTTGATCAGGATCGACGGACGCAGGTCCTGCTGGTTACGCGACGAACCCGTGCGCCAGTCGATGACCACGCGCTTGGCGATGCCGGTCGACTCGTCGAGCTGCTCGGACATCGACAGGCCGTCGACGAGATCCTCGAACTCGATCTCGCCCTCGACCTCGGTCAGGATCGGCCGGGTGTAGGGATCCCACTCGGCGATGCGCTGGCCGCGTTTGATCATCTGCCCGTCCTCGACGCGCAGGCGCGCGCCGTAGGGGATGCGGTGATGGGCGCGCTCGGTGCCGTCGGGATCGACGACCGCCGCGACCATGTTGCGCACCATCGCCACGACGTGGCCGTCCGAGTTCTTGGCGATGTTCGGCAGACGGAAGACGATCTTGCCGTCGAAGTTCGACTCGATGAAGGACTGCTCCGAGATCTGCGCCGCGCCGCCGATATGGAACGTGCGCATCGTGAGCTGGGTGCCCGGCTCGCCGATCGACTGCGCCGCGATGACGCCGACCGCCTCGCCCATGTTGACGGGCGTGCCGCGAGCGAGATCGCGCCCGTAGCAGGCGCCGCAGACGCCGCTCTTGGTCTCGCAGGTCAGGACGGAGCGGATCTTGAGCTCCTGCACGCCACCCTTGACGATGACGTCGACCTCCGGCTCCTGGAGAAGCGTGCCCTTCTTCATCAGGATCTTGCTCGAGGCCGGATCCTTGACGTCCTCGGCCGTGGTGCGGCCGAGAATGCGGGTGGCGAGCGAAGCCACGACCGTGCCGGCGTCGATCATCGCCCGCACGCCGATGCCCCTGCTGGTGCCGCAGTCGTACTGGGTGATGATGCAGTCCTGCGCCACGTCGACGAGACGGCGCGTCAGGTAGCCCGAATTCGCCGTCTTCAAGGCGGTGTCGGCCAGACCCTTACGGGCGCCGTGGGTGGAGTTGAAGTACTCCAGCACGGTCAGGCCTTCCTTAAAGTTCGACACGATGGGCGTCTCGATGATCGAGCCGTCGGGCTTGGCCATCAGGCCGCGCATGCCGGCGAGCTGACGCATCTGCGCCGGCGAGCCGCGCGCGCCGGAATGCGCCATCATGTAGATCGAGTTGATCTGCTCCTCGCGGCCGTTCGCATCCTTCTTCGCGGCCGAGATTTCCTTCATCATCGCCTCGGCGATGGTCTCGGTGCACTTCGACCAGGCNTCGACGACCTTGTTGTACTTCTCGCCCTGCGTGATCAGGCCGTCATTATATTGCTGCTCGAATTCCTTGGCGAGTTCGCGCGTCTTTTCGACGGTCTGCCACTTGGAGTGCGGCACCACCATGTCGTCCTTGCCGAACGAGATGCCGGCCTTGAACGCGTGGTAGAAGCCGAGACCCATAATCCGGTCGCAGAAGATCACCGTCTCCTTCTGACCGCAGTGGCGATAGACGGTGTCGATCATGTTCGAGATCTCGCGCTTCGTCATCAGCTTGTTGACGACGTCGAACGGGGTCTTGGCGTTCTTCGGCAGCACATTGCCGAGCACGACGCGGCCCGGCGTGGTCTCGTACCACCGGCGCACCGGCTTGCTGTCGGCATCGAGGCCGTCCCAGCGGTACCTGATCTTGGTGTGCAGCGTGATCGCCTTGACGTTGAGCGCGTGGTCGATGTCGGCCAGGTTGCCGAAGGCCTTGCCCTCACCAACCTCGCCGTCGCGCATCAGCGACAGNTAGTAGAGGCCGAGCACGATGTCCTGCGACGGCACGATGATCGGCTGGCCGTTTGCCGGATGCAGGATGTTGTTGGTCGACATCATCAGGACGCGCGCCTCGAGTTGCGCCTCGAGCGACAGCGGCACGTGCACGGCCATCTGGTCGCCGTCGAAGTCGGCGTTGAACGCCGCGCAGACCAAGGGATGTAGCTGGATCGCCTTGCCCTCGATCAGCACCGGCTCGAAGGCCTGAATGCCGAGGCGATGCAGCGTCGGCGCGCGGTTCAACAGCACCGGATGCTCGCGGATCACCTCGTCGAGGATGTCCCAAACCTCCGGCTTCTCCTTCTCCACAAGCTTCTTGGCCTGCTTCACCGTGGTCGACAGACCTTTGGCGTCGAGCCGCGAATAGATGAACGGCTTGAACAGTTCGAGCGCCATCTTCTTCGGCAGACCGCACTGGTGCAGCTTGAGCTCGGGACCGACGACGATCACCGAACGGCCGGAATAGTCGACGCGCTTGCCGAGCAGGTTCTGCCGGAAGCGGCCCTGCTTGCCCTTGAGCATGTCGGCGAGCGACTTCAACGGGCGCTTGTTGGCGCCGGTGATGACGCGGCCACGACGGCCGTTGTCGAACAGCGCATCGACCGCTTCCTGAAGCATGCGCTTCTCGTTGCGGATGATGATGTCCGGCGCACGCAGTTCGATCAGCCGCTTCAAGCGATTGTTGCGGTTGATGACGCGGCGATAGAGATCATTCAGGTCCGACGTGGCGAAGCGGCCGCCGTCGAGCGGGACGAGCGGGCGCAGATCCGGCGGGATCACCGGCACGACGGTCAGGATCATCCACTCGGGCTTATTGCCCGAGCCGATGAAGGACTCGATCAGCTTCAGGCGCTTGGCGATCTTTTTCTTCTTGATCTCGCTCTCGGTCTCGCCGACGTCGGTGCGCAACTGCGCCTGGAGCTTGTCGAGATCCATCCCCTTGAGCATTTCGCGGATAGCCTCGGCGCCGATCATCGCCGTGAACGAGTCGGGTCCGAACTCGTCCTGCGCCTTGATGTACTCGTCCTCGGACAGGAGCTGACGATCCTTGAGCGGGGTGAGCCCCGGCTCGAGGACGACGTAATATTCGAAGTACAAAATGCGCTCGAGGTCCTTGAGCGTCATGTCGAGCAGGAGGCCGATGCGGCTCGGCAGCGACTTCAGGAACCAGATATGCGCGACCGGAGCGGCGAGCTCGATGTGGCCCATGCGCTCGCGGCGCACGCGCGACAGAGTCACCTCGACCGAGCACTTCTCGCAGATGATGCCCTTGTACTTCATGCGCTTGTACTTGCCGCACAAGCACTCGTAATCCTTGATCGGCCCGAAGATGCGCGCGCAGAACAGGCCGTCGCGCTCGGGCTTGAAGGTCCGGTAGTTGATGGTCTCGGGCTTTTTGATCTCGCCGTACGACCAGGACAGAATCTTCTCCGGGCTCGCGATCGAAATCCGGATCTGGTCAAAGACCTGCGCCGGCGTCTGCGGGCTGAAAAGATTCATAATCTCTTGGTTCATCGCGTTCTCCTTGGCCGCCGCCGCGGCCGCATTCNATGTCCTGCCGGCATCCGCCGAGGCGGTGCCTCCGGCCCGCGCCGCTGCGTGCGGCCGGCCGGGTGAAAGGAGCGGCGCTTTCGCCGCTCCCGGATTGTGTCGTTACTCGGCCGCCTCGGCCGTCGGATCGCTTCCCGGCTTCGACTGCTTGGAGTTGTACAGGTCGACGTTGAGGCCGAGTGAGCGCATCTCCTTGACCAGCACGTTGAAGCTTTCCGGGATGCCCGCTTCGAACGTGTCGTCGCCGCGCACGATCGCCTCGTACACCTTGGTACGGCCGGCGACGTCGTCCGACTTCACGGTCAGCATCTCCTGAAGCGTGTAGGCCGCGCCGTAAGCCTCGAGCGCCCACACCTCCATTTCGCCGAAACGCTGGCCGCCGAACTGCGCCTTGCCGCCGAGCGGTTGCTGGGTCACCAGCGAATAAGGACCGATCGAGCGGGCGTGGATCTTGTCGTCCACCAGGTGGTGCAGCTTGAGCATGTAGATGTAGCCGACGGTCACACGGCGATCGAAGGTTTCACCGGTGCGGCCGTCATAGACGGTCGACTGGCCGGACCTGTCGACGCCGGCGAGATCGAGCATGTGCTCGATGTCCGCCTCCTTGGCGCCGTCGAAGACCGGCGTCGCGATCGGCACGCCGTGACGCAGGTTGCCGCCGAGCTCGATCAAACCATCCTCGTCGAGCGATTTGATGGTCTCGTCGTCGCCATAGACCTTCTTGAGAATGTCCTTGAGCGGCCTGGAGTCACGCTTGCCGTTGGCGGAGTTATAGAGATCGACCGCCTGGCCGATCTTCAACCCGAGCGCGGCGCAGGCCCAGCCGAGATGCGTCTCGAGGATCTGTCCGACGTTCATTCGGCTCGGCACGCCCAGCGGGTTGAGCACGATGTCGGCATGCGTGCCGTTGTCGAGGAACGGCATGTCCTCGATCGGCACGATCTTCGACACCACGCCCTTGTTGCCGTGGCGTCCGGCCATCTTGTCGCCGGGCTGGATCTTGCGCTTCACCGCGACGAAGACCTTGACCATCTTCATCACGCCAGGAGGCAGCTCGTCGCCGCGCTGGAGCTTCTCGACCTTGTCGAGGAAGCGCTGCTCGAGCAGCTTCTTCGACTCGTCATACTGCTTCCGGATCGCTTCGATCTCGGCCATCAACTTGTCGTTGGGCGAGGCGAACTGCCACCACTGCGAACGCGGATACTCGTCGAGCACCGCGCGGGTGATCTTGGAGTCCTTCTTGAAGCCCTTCGGACCGGCGATGCCTTGGCGGCCTTCGAGCAATTCGGCAAGACGNCCGTAAACGTTACGGTCGAGAATCGCCTGCTCGTCGTCGCGGTCCTTGGCGAGACGCTCGATCTCCTCACGCTCAATGGCGAGGGCGCGCTCGTCCTTCTCGACGCCGTGGCGGTTGAACACGCGCACCTCGACGACGGTGCCCTGCACACCCGGCGGCACGCGCAAGCTGGTGTCGCGGACGTCGGACGCCTTTTCGCCGAAGATGGCGCGCAGGAGTTTTTCTTCCGGCGTCATCGGGCTTTCGCCCTTCGGCGTGATCTTGCCACAGAGAATGTCGCCGGCGTGCACTTCCGCGCCGATGTAGACGATGCCCGCCTCGTCGAGATTCTTCAGCGCCTCTTCCGACACGTTCGGAATGTCGCGCGTGATCTCTTCAGGGCCGAGCTTGGTGTCGCGCGCCATCACCTCGAATTCCTCGATGTGGATGGACGTGAACACGTCTTCCTTCACGATCCGCTCCGACAGCAGGATCGAGTCCTCGAAGTTGTAGCCATTCCACGGCATGAACGCGACGAGGACGTTGCGGCCGAGCGCGAGCTCGCCGAGCTCGGTCGAGGGACCGTCGGCGATGATGTCGCCCTTCTGAACCTGATCGCCGACCTTCACCAGCGGACGCTGGTTGATGCAGGTGTTCTGGTTCGAGCGCTGATACTTCATCAGCCTGTAGATATCGACGCCGGGCTTGGTCGGGTCGGTCTCGCCGGTGGCGCGGATAACGATACGGGTCGCGTCCACCTGGTCGATGACCCCGGTCCGGCGCGCCGCGATTGCCGCGCCTGAGTCGCGGGCAACCACGCCTTCCATGCCGGTGCCGACAAACGGCGCCTCAGCGCGAACGAGCGGCACCGCCTGGCGCTGCATGTTCGAGCCCATCAGCGCGCGGTTGGCGTCGTCGTTCTCGAGGAACGGGATGAGCGCCGCGGCAACCGAGACGAGCTGCTTCGGCGACACGTCCATGTAGTCGACCTTGTCGCGCGGCACGAGGTGCACGTCGCCGGACTGACGGCAGACGATGAGATCCTCGGTGAAGCGGCCGCGATTGTCGATCGGCGCGTTCGCTTGCGCGACCGCGTGGCGGCTCTCCTCCATCGCGGAGAGATAGATGACCTCGTCGCTGACGCGGCCGTCCTTGACCTTGCGATAGGGAGTCTCGACGAAGCCGTACTTGTTCACGCGCGCGTAAGTTGCGAGCGAGTTGATGAGGCCGATATTCGGACCTTCCGGCGTCTCGATCGGGCAGATGCGGCCGTAATGCGTCGGGTGCACGTCGCGCACCTCGAAGCCGGCGCGCTCGCGCGTAAGGCCGCCCGGCCCGAGCGCCGAGAGACGACGCTTATGCGTGATCTCGGACAGCGGGTTGGTCTGGTCCATGAATTGCGAGAGCTGCGAAGAGCCGAAGAACTCGCGCACCGCGGCGGCCGCAGGCTTGGCGTTGATCAGGTCCTGCGGCATGACGGTGTCGATATCGACCGACGACATGCGCTCCTTGATCGCGCGCTCCATGCGCAGAAGGCCGATGCGGTACTGGTTCTCCATGAGCTCGCCGACCGAGCGCACCCGGCGATTGCCGAGGTGGTCGATGTCGTCGATCTCGCCCTTGCCGTCGCGCAGGCCGACCAGAGTCTTGATCACCGCCAGGATGTCGTCCTTGCGCAGGACGCGCATCGTGTCCGGCGCGTCGAGATCAAGACGCATGTTCATCTTGACGCGGCCGACCGCCGAGAGATCGTAACGCTCGGAGTCGAAGAACAGCGAATTGAACATCGCCACGGCGGTGTCGACCGTCGGCGGCTCGCCGGGGCGCATGACGCGGTAGATGTCGAACAGCGCGTCTTCGCGCGTCATGTTCTTGTCGACGGCGAGCGTGTTGCGGATGTAGCCGCCGACATTGACGTGGTCGATGTCGAGCAGCGGCAGTTCCTTGTAGCCGGCCTCGATCAGAACCTTGAGGTTCTTCTCGGTGATTTCCTCGCCGGCTTCCATGTAGATCTCGCCGGTCTTCGGATTGATGAGGTCCTCGGCGACATAGTTGCCGATCAGCTCCTCGTCGCTCATGCGCAGGGCCTTGAGGCCCTTCTCGGCGAGCTGGCGAGCCTGACGCACGGTCAGCTTCTTGCCGGCCTCGATCACCACCTTGCCGCTGTCGGCGTCGACCAGATCGTTGATCGCCTTGTAGCCGCGTAGGCGATTGGCATCGAACGGTACGCGCCAGCCTTCCTTCGCGCGCTTGTACATGACGTGCTTGTAGAAGGTGCGCAGGATTTCCTCGCCGTCGAGGCCGAGCGCATAGAGCAGCGATGTCACCGGAATCTTGCGGCGGCGGTCGATGCGCGCATGAACGATGTCCTTGGCGTCGAACTCGATGTCGAGCCAGGAGCCGCGATACGGGATGATGCGGGCGGCGAACAGCAGCTTGCCCGACGAGTGGCTCTTGCCCTTGTCGTGATCAAAGAACACGCCCGGCGAGCGGTGCATTTGCGAGACAATGACGCGCTCGGTACCGTTGACGATGAACGTGCCGTTGTTGGTCATGAGCGGGATGTCGCCCATGTAGACATCCTGCTCCTTGATGTCCTTGACCGAACGGGCGCCCGTCTCCTCGTCCACATCGAACACGATGAGACGCAGCTTCACCTTCAGCGGCGCCGCGAAGGTCATGCCGCGCTGGCGGCACTCGTCGACGTCGTACTTCGGCGGGTCGAACTCGTAGGCGACGAAATCGAGCTGCGAGGTGTTGGAAAAGTCCTTGATTGGGAAGACCGACTTGAACACGGCCTGCAAGCCCTCGTCCGGGCGGCCGCCCGCGGGCTCCTTCACCATCAGGAATTGATCGTAAGACGCCTTCTGGACCTCGATGAGGTTCGGCATCTCCGCGACTTCTCTGATGGAGCCAAAAAACTTTCGTACGCGCTTGCGACCGGTGAACGTCTGCGCCATCGTTTCTCTCTCGATTCTATATTTTGGCGGGAAGCGCGGGCGCCTCTCCGAACGGCCGCATCTATCGCGACCATCAGGACAGGCGTCGGGGCTGCCCGGTTCTATGTGATTCGGGTGGAACCCGAACCTCCGCACTCATCACATCTCATCGAGCCGGATGCCCGGCGGCGATGGCCGTCTTGAGGCGAGTGGTATCTCTCCACTCCTCTTTGTCCGAAGGCCGGGAGCCTCATTCCCTTGGCCTTCTACTCACGTCCGGCCCTTTGCGGGCTCTTCCTTGCCGAGGTCTTGCGTCAAGACCAGCCTCTTGGCCGAAAACCCCGGGCGCGCAAGCGCGCCCGAGGGCTCCGGTAGTTCAAGTTCGAAATCCCCGAGACTCGCGTCGCACGCTCCGGGATTTCGTTGAAGTAAGCATTCGCCTACTTCAACTCAACCTTGGCGCCGACTTTCTCGAGGGTGGCCTTGATCTTCTCGGCCTCTTCCTTGCCGACGGCTTCCTTGACCGGCTTCGGCGCGCCCTCGACCAGGTCCTTGGCCTCCTTCAGGCCGAGGCCGGTGAGCGCACGCACTTCCTTGATGACTTCGATCTTCTTGTCGCCGACCGCGGCGAGAACGACCGTGAACTCGGTCTTCTCTTCCGCCGGAGCGGCGGCCGCACCGGCCGGACCGGCTGCGACGGCCACGGCGGCAGCCGCCGAGACGCCCCACTTCTCTTCGAGCATCTTGGCAAGGTCGGCCGCCTCGAGGACGGTCAGGGTCGACAATTCGTCGACGATCTTCTGTAAGTTAGCCATTTTCATTCCTATCAGGTTCGAACCAGAGATTGGGTGAGTGAGCCGTCAGGCCGCTTCGCTCTTGGAGGCATAGGCGTGGATCACGCGCGCGACCTTGGCCGCGGGAGCGTTGACGAGCTGGGCGATCTTGGTCGCCGGAGCCTGGATCAGGCCGACGATCTTGGCGCGCAGTTCATCCAGAGACGGGAGCGAGGCGAGTGCCTTCACGCCGTCCGGATCCAGAGCCGTTTTGCCCATCGTCCCGCCAAGGATGACGAACTGCTCGTTCGCCTTGGCGAAATCGACGGCCACCTTCGGTGCCGCGACCGGATCGCCTGAGTAGGCAAGCACGGTCGGCCCCTTCAGCAGGGGCGAGATCGAGGCAGCGTCGGTGTCCTTGAGCGCGATCTTGGCCAGACGGTTCTTGGCGACCTTCACCTGGGCGCCCGCCTGCTTCATCTGCTGACGCAGAGTCTGCATTTGCGCGACGGTGAGGCCGGCATAGTGAGCCACAACGACGACCTGCGAGGCTTTGAAGACCCCGTTCAGCTCGGTGATGGACTCCAGTTTGGCCGCTCGATCCACTGCAAGCTCTTTCGGTTTTGACGGCTTGCCCGCGTGTGCAATGCGGGAGCCGCCGGTTGCTACCAAGCCGTCCCGCTTAAAGTTCACGCGAACCTTGAGCAGGGCGACGTTTCAGCCTGCCCGCCGGAAACATGGCCTCCGGTCATGAATCAAGACCCGAAGCGATGAACCGACTCCCGGAGGTTCGAACCAAACCGGCGCGGCCTTTTGGACCGCGCAAACCTGGATCTCGTCCCCATCTATGCTGGCCCCCGTTGAAAGGGATTAAGCGTCAGGCCCGAAGGCCCTCGGCACCGGCAGTCTTGGACAGGTCGGCCCTGCCTTTTCAAAGGCTTGGCCTTGCGCGTTCAAGCTTTGCGACAGCTTCGGAGCCTTCCTCTCAGATGTCCCGCCGGGATGTCCAAAAGGAAAGTCGTCCAATCACCATGTTTTTGCTGAGACGCGCAAAGGCGCGCCGACAAGCAGGCCGGCACGCCCGATGGACCCCATCTAGACCCTGTCAGCCGGTTTGCCAAGAGGATTCTTGGCCGCCTACATGCCTGCGGCGGCAAAGGAAAACCCGCCGGACTTGCCGCCCGGCGGGTCGATTATCGTCAGGCCGCTTAGTGGCTGGGGCCCGTCCCGAACAGGCTCGCCATATCCACCTTGACGCCCGGGCCCATGGTCGAGGAGATCGCGACCTTGTTGATGTAGTGACCCTTGGCGCCGGCCGGCTTGGCCTTCTGCACCGCGTCGGCGAACGCCTTGATGTTCTCGACGAGTTTCTCTTCCGAGAACGACGCCTTGCCGATGCCGGCCTGAACGATGCCGGCCTTCTCGACGCGGAACTCGACCGAACCGCCCTTGGCGCCCTTCACGGCGTTGGTGATGTCCATCGTCACCGTGCCGACCTTCGGGTTCGGCATGATGCCGCGCGGACCCAAGACCTTACCGAGACGACCGACCAGCGGCATCATGTCGGGAGTGGCGATGCAGCGGTCGAAATCGACCTTGCCGCCATTGACGGACTCGAACAAATCCTCCGCGCCGACAATGTCGGCACCGGCAGCCTTCGCCTCCTCCGCCTTGGCGCCGCGCGCGAACACGCCGACGCGCACCGTGCGGCCGGAGCCGTTCGGCAGCGTGCAGACGCCGCGCACCATCTGGTCGGCGTGCTTGGGATCGACACCGAGATTCATCGCGATCTCGATCGTCTCGTCGAACTTCGCCTTGGAGCGTTCCTTGACCAGCTTGACCGCTTCCGCGATCGAGTAGGCCTTTTCCCGATCGACGCCCTCGCGGATTGCCTTCGTGCGCTTGCCGATTGCCATGACCGATTACTCCTTCACCGCGAGACCCATCGAGCGGGCGGAGCCCTCGATCATCTTCATGGCCGCTTCAATATCGTTGGCGTTGAGGTCCTTCATCTTCTGCTCGGCGATCTCGCGCACCTGCGCCTTGGTCACCGTGCCGACCGGCTCGCGGCCCGGCGTCTTGGAGCCGGAGTCGAGGTTGGCCGCCTTCTTGAGGAAGAACGACACCGGCGGGGTCTTCAATTCGAAGGTGAAGGAGCGATCCTGGTAGGTCGTGATGACGACCGGGATCGGCGTGTTCTTTTCCATCTTCTGGGTCTGCGCGTTGAACGCCTTGCAGAACTCCATGATGTTGAGGCCACGCTGGCC
>JGI20207J14881_1000106_pt1 | contig 28221 bp, 23 predicted proteins | sample NGESurdeep092012_4_FD_14881 | JGI IMG/M metagenome (IMG submission 14881)
ACGCCCATCGCTTCGCGTTCTACTTGTAGCCTGAGATCTGAACGTTGAACAGAGATTCCTTCGAAAGGCGATTCCCCAAAGAGAAGCTTGTTGCGCTCCAGGATGTCCGAATACTCCATCGCAAAGATGTCGCTGGACTGCTGCCACTCCCTTAGGGTGAATGTCATCGGCGGATGGTTGCCTGCATCCCGCCAGGCGCGGGTCACGGCGGAGAGCTCCTTGAGCCGATCGAGCGGGACGTTGTCCGCGATGACGAGCACATTGTAGTCGGATTTCTTGACGACATGCTCGCCGCCGCCGGCTGCGGCGGAACCGTACAGCACGACCGATCGAAGGGCCGAGCCGTAGGCGGCGCGAAGCTGGGTCACTAGCTCGTCCAGGGTCATGTCATATCTCCGAAAGGGTCGTCATGCGAGGGAAGGCTGGGGGANATGGATCCCGACCTTCGGCGGGATGACTGGATCCCGACCTTCGGCGGGATGACGCGCTGGGGCCGGCGGGATGACGGCGGGCGTGGATCCTATGGCGCGGATGAATCCGCGCCCTACATGGATCCCGACCTTCGGCGGGATGACTTCAGTGGCGGTTACCAACTGCCACCTCCGCCGCCGCCACTGAAGCCGCCGCCTCCGCCAAAGCCGCCGAAACCGCCGCCGAAGCCGCCGCCACCACCGCTGAAACCGCCGAATCCTCCGCCTCCTCCACCCCAGGGGATGAAGAGCGGGAGGCAGCCGCCGCATCCCCTGCCGCCACGGCGGAGATTGCTCAGCATTATGATGACAAATACGATCGCGAGAAAATAGAACTGCGGCGGAAAGCCTCCTCCGCCTTGAGTTGCGGGCGCAGCTTCCGCTTCCGGAGCGTGAAGCGCAGTGTCGAGCGTGAAGTGGAACTCGCCGGCGAATCGCTGCGCCGTGAGGAGGGTGAGCAGCTCGATGCCGCGGCCGTAATCCTTCTGTTGGAAGAAGGGAATCGCCTGTCGGCACATAGCTCCCGCGTCCGCATCTGTGATGAACCCTTCAGCGCCGTTCCCGGTGAGGATGAAACATGCCCCTCGACCGCTTGAGTTGGTCTCCTTCGGGACGACCAGAATGACCGCTCCGGCGTTCCGGGTCGGGTCGCCGGGGTTGCCGATCTTTCCGACCTTCCACTCGCGTCCAATCTTGAGTGCGACGTCCGCAGCGACGTAATTGCCGATGTCGGGGAGCGTGACCACGGTAAATTCGCCGCGCGACTTGGTCCGCACGTCGGCCGCAATCTGCTCGATGTGAGCCGCCGCATCAGCCGGTATTACGTGCGCAAAGTCGTTCACCAGACCGACAGGTTTCGGAATTACCGGTCCACTCTGGACCAGCAGCGCAAGGAGCGCCGATTGAAGTAGGGTCTGGAGCACCATAGTATTTACGGCATGCGTACTACTCTAGTCAACGGACTTGCCGGACTATCGCTCATTGCCGCGGTCACATTTGTGTCCGCCGCCTGCTCCAAAGCCAACGGCCGCCCCGCGGCCGACTCCTCGCTCGCTGCGGCTTCTTCGATGGCGCCCATGGCGGCCAAGGGAACCACTACCGATTCGCTGGCCAAAGTTGCCGATGCGAGCCGGATTCAGGGCTCGCCATCTGCCAAGGTCTGGGTGATCGAGGTGAGCGATTTCCAGTGCCCGTACTGCAAGGAATGGCACGACGCGACATACAACATGGTTCTCAACGACTATGTAAAGACCGGCAAGGTACGCATGGCGTACGTGAACTTCCCGTTGTCGATACATGCACACGCTCACCAGGCCGCTGTCGCCGCAATGTGTGCTGGTGCGCAGGACAAGTTCTGGCCAATGCATGACGCGCTGTTCGCATCGCAATCGTCGTGGGAGACGGAGGCGGATCCGGCTGCATCATTCGATTCGCTCGCAAAATCAGTTGGCGTCAACGAGACCGAGTACAAATCGTGCCTGGCATCTCCGTCAATCGAGGCGCTCATTGCGGGCGATCACGAACGCGCGCGCGAGGGCGGAGTGACGGCTACGCCGAGCTTCTGGGTCGGCGGTAAACTCATCGAGGGCGCAATTCCAACAGCGGAAATGAAGACCGCTATCGATCAAGCGCTCGCGGGGGCCAAGTAGGGCGTCCTGTAGCTGAGCGATCGTCGTCACCATGACTCCATGGCTCAACGTTGCTTACCGCACCGCCGCTCGTGCTGCAGAACTCGTGAGTCTTGTAGCACCGGCTAATTCTCACGGTAAGGTCGCCAGGGCATTCACGGCGCGACGCGGAATTCATCGCCGCTATCGCGCCTGGGGCGCGGAGCATCGCGACATCAGCCGCCCTCTGCTCTGGTTGCACGCGGCGTCTGTCGGCGAAGGTCTCATGGCGCTCCCGCTGCTTCAGGGCGTTCGACGCGCACTGCCGAATGTTCAGATTGCGTACACGTTCTACTCTCCGAGCGCCGAGTCAACCGCGCAGAAGATGGGCGCCGACTTCACAGACTATCTGCCGTTCGATTCGGCAACCAGCGCACGCATCGCGCTGGACGCACTCGACCCCACCGCCATCGTCTTCACCAAAGGTGACGTCTGGCCAGTGCTGGTTCGCGAAGCGGCCGCGCAACAGATCAGGCTTGCACTTGTAAGCGCTTCGATCGCCGCTTCATCACAGCGAACCGGCGGAATAGGCGCGATGCTTACACGCGACGCGTACCACGCGCTCGATGCCATCGGTGCAGCAAGCGCCGCCGACGCGGAAAGGATCGTCGAGGCTGGTGCGCGCGCGAATCGGGTGCGTGTGACCGGTGATACCAGATACGACCAGGCGTGGGCACGCGCGCATACCACGCCGCAGAATGTCGCGACGGTCGAGGATCTCACGTCTTCGCGGCCGACGCTCGTCGCGGGCTCGACGTGGCGATCGGATGAACGTGTGCTGCTCCCGGCATGGCTCGTCGTGCATGCAAACAATCCCGCTGCACGCCTGATTATCGCGCCGCACGAGCTGGCGTCGGCGCACCTGGAATCGTTGCATCAATGGGCTCGCACCAATGCGCTTTCTGTGGCGACTTTAGATACGGCGACCGATGATACAGATGTCGTCGTTGTGGATCGCATGGGCGTGCTTGCGGATCTATATATGGTAGCAACCGCGGCCTACGTCGGAGGTGGATTCCACTCGTCGGGGCTCCACTCGCTGGTGGAACCCGCGGTCTTCCGTGTTCCGGTCGTGGTCGGTCCCAATCATGAGGGGTCGCGCGACGCGACGATGATGTTGAGCGCCGGCGGTGCAATAAGCGTTGACAGCGTTGATCAGATGAGCCGCACGCTGATGCGTCTGCTGGGCGATGAACGCGAGCGCGCTGACCGTTCCGACGCGATCGGCTCCGTTGTCGCCACCGAACTAGGCGCCGTCGATCGGTCCTTCGAGATCGTTCGGGAGTTGCTGAGGACGGTGTAGATAGAAACCCTGCACAAGGTGAACGCCGAGTGCTTTGACCATCTCGTATTCCTGCTCGTACTCCACTCCCTCAGCGATCACCATGGCGCCCTGATCATTGGCGAATCGCACAAGCGTCTCAACGAGGTCCTGCTTGATGAAATTTGTGTCGATTCCGTTGATCAGTGAGATATCGAGCTTGATGAAGTCCGGCTCCAGATTCGCAATTGAACCGAGCCCCGCATATCCGCTCCCTGCATCATCGACCGCAAATCGAAAACCGCGATCCCGAAACGCCTTGAGTCGCTCGCGGAACTTGGGGTAATCCTTGATCGCAGTGCGCTCGGTGATCTCGATTACGATGTGATGCGCGTCCGCGATATCGAGGGCGGTGTCATCGAACTCCGGATCGGCAAAATCGTGCGGATCGACGTTGATGAATAGCGTCTCGCCTGGTTTGAGGAGCTGCTTGATTCCTTCCATCGCCCTGTCGCGGCACAGCCGGCTCAGTTCCCATATGAGCCCCGCCCCGGCGGCGACATCGAACATCATTTCCGGGCGACGCAGTGACCGCATCGAGCCGCGCGCAAGCGCTTCGTATCCGAACACGGCTCCGTCGGCGGCGTTGACGATCGGGTGATAATCGACGTACACGGAGCGTGTGCGGAGTGTTTCCCGCAGATCGTCCACGACGCGGGCGCGCTCGCGTTGCTCGAGATTATGCGCATTGCTCGCCGCTTCTCGAATACCGCGATACACTACGCGTTCGAAGCGCGCCTTCGGATCGTACTGCACGAGGGAGCGCCCCACATACAGATCAAAGAGCGACGCGATGTCAGATCCATGAACTCTGTCGAGCGAGTCACATATCTCGCTCTGCAATCGAGCCGTAAGGGCTTCACTCAAATCACCGCCGGACTCGTCTCCGTTCGAGCTGGAGCCAACAGGCGGTACGTACAGCAATAGATAATCGTCGTCGTTGACGTGGCTTACAGCGAGCCGTGCGGCGCGAAATGGTGTCTCGGCGAGAATGCGAACAAGTTCGTGCGCAGTGGTGTCGAGCACGGCGTCGAGTTTTTCCCAACCGTAGATCTCCTCGACTTTTGCGTATCGATCAAAGTTGAGGTACAGGATCACGAGCGCGCCACGATCCTGCACGGCGCTTCGCAGGCTGTCTATCGCGGTGGCGAGAGTCGGCAGCGAATTGCGGGCGTCCTTTGCGGGTAGCGCCATGGCAGCTGCAGCAATCGAGTCGCCAACGCGCCGGCCGAGCGGCGGTCCGCCGATATATTGGTCCGTCACGCCGGCGTGGGTGGAGTAACTGGTGCGGCGGGAGTCGTCGGAATATTGACACCGCCCGCGAGCGCAGCTGCGTTGCGCCTTACCGCGGTCAGCAGTTTCGCCAGCTCCAGCGGTTTCTCGAGGAAATCGTCCGCGCCCGACTGCAACGCCACTCGCCGGTCGGAAAGCTGATCGCGCGCTGTCAGCATTATCACCCGCGTCCGCCCAGCGCGCCCAGGTTCGCTCTTGATCGTGCGACACACTTCCCAGCCGTCCCGTCCGGGCATCATCACGTCCAGGAGGATGACATCGAAAGGAGACTCGTGGTACATCGCAATTGCTTCATCACCATCGTGCGCGACGGCAACGGCGAAATCGTTCGTCGATTCGAGGTACTTGCGAACGATTTCGGCATTGTCGTGGTTGTCATCGACCACGAGTATGCGAAGTAGTTGCGGGGGCATTGGTGCGCGGGCTGCGGGAGAGTCGGGGGCGGACTCTTAAAAGATGGCAAAAGGGGGACCAGAGCGCACTGGGGGATGGATCCCGACCTGCGGTGGGATGACTACTAGCTCGGCGGGATGACGGCCATGGATCCCGACCTGCGGCGGGATGACGCCTGTGGCGGGATGACGCCTGCGGCGGGATGACTGCCCCAGCTTAGCCGGCTGAGGCCTTTTCGGTTACTACTCTGACGTGATTATCCACGACCTGAAGGAAGCCGCCATCGACGTGGAAGCGGTATGCGGTGGTGGTGCCGAGGCGGAGTTCACCGTTGCCCAGTACGGTCATCATGGCGGCGTGACCGGTGAGGATGCCGACCTCACCGTCGAACGCGGGGGCGACGACCGAATCGGTCTCGCCCTCGAAAAGAACGCGTTCCGGTGAAATCACTGATACGCGAAGCATGGCTCAGCCCTTGAGCTTGGCTGCGTGGGCGATCACGTCGTCGGCGCCGCCGGCCATGAAGAAGGCCTGCTCGGGATACTGGTCGAGTTCACCCGCCGCCAGTCGTTCGAACGACGAGATGGTTTCTTCCAGCTTGACGTACTTGCCGGGGATACCGGTGAACTGTTCGGCGACTGCGAACGGCTGCGACATGAATCGCTGCAGACGGCGCGCGCGGCCGACGACAAGCTTGTCATCTTCCGACAGCTCGTCCATACCGAGAATCGCGATGATGTCCTGCAGCTCGCGATAGCGCTGGAGGATTCGCTGCACGTCGGTTGCTACCTTATAATGGCGGTCACCGAGGATGGCAGCATCAAGAATGCGCGAGGACGATGCGAGCGGATCCACGGCTGGATAGATACCGAGCTCCGTGATCGCGCGGGAAAGAACGACAGTTGCGTCAAGGTGAGCAAACGCAGTGGCTGGCGCTGGATCGGTGATATCGTCTGCAGGCACGTAGATCGCCTGTACCGATGTGATCGAGCCGTTGCGCGTCGAGGTAATACGCTCCTGCAGATCGCCCATTTCCGTAGCGAGCGTCGGCTGGTAACCCACGGCGCTCGGCATGCGTCCGAGCAGCGCGGAAACTTCGGACCCAGCCTGGGTAAAGCGGAAGATATTGTCGATGAAGAGAAGAACGTCCTGGTTCTCGACGTCGCGGAAATATTCCGCGACCGTGAGTCCAGACAGTCCCACGCGGAGGCGTGCGCCCGGCGGCTCGTTCATCTGACCGTAGATCAGAGCAACAGAGTCGAGAATTCCTGCTTCCTTGAACTCGATGTAGAGATCGTTTCCTTCGCGCGTACGTTCGCCAACACCGCAGAAGACGGACCTGCCGCCGTGTCCCTTCTGAACGTTGTTGATGAGTTCCTGAATGATGACCGTCTTGCCGACGCCGGCACCGCCGAAGAGGCCGATCTTTCCGCCCTTCACGAACGGAGCGATAAGATCGATGACCTTGATGCCTGTTTCGAAGACTTCGGTCTTTGCTTCGAGATCCGAGAACTTTGGTGGCGCGCGGTGAATGGGCCACCGGACCGCGTCGGCCGCGATCGGAGCGCCATTGTCGACCGGNTCACCGATGACATTGAGGATGCGACCCAGCGCAGCCGCTCCAACCGGAACCNTGATTGGCGAACCTGTATCGATCACGTCCATGCCGCGCTCNACGCCGTCCGTACTCGACATTGCGACTGCACGAACCTGGTTACGCCCGATGTGCTGCTGCACTTCNATCGTAACGTTGATCAGCGTNCCAGCCTNGTTTGTGCCTTCGATGCGGAGCGCGTTGTACANNTCTGGCAGATGATCGGCTTCGAACTCGACGTCCAGTACGGGTCCGATGACCTGGATGATCTTGCCTATGTGTGTTTCAGTTTCGATTGCGGTCGTCATGTTGGGTCCGGATACGATTTATTGACCAGTTGCACGGCGCGGATAAATCCGCGCCTTACTCCAATGCTGCTGCGCCGCCGACAATCTCGGCGATTTCCTGCGTAATCTGCGCCTGACGAGCGCGATTGTACGTGCGTCTGAGCACGTCGATGATGTCAGACGCGTTGTCGGTTGCATTCTTCATTGCGGTGCGGCGTGCACTCTGTTCACCGGCGACGGTTTCCACGAGCGCGCGATACACGGAGTTTCGTACGTAGAGCGGCAGCAATTCAGTGAGAATCGCGTCCGCGGATGGTGCCAGGATGTAATCACGCGCCATCGCATTCCGCTTGGGCGGTGCAACTGGCAATACACGCTCGGCGGCAGGCGGCGTTGAAAGCGCGGAATTGAACTTGGCATAAACGATGTAAACTGCGTCGAGCGCGCCGTTCGTGAATTCGTCGATCAGCACATCCGCAAGCCCGCGTGCATCGCTCGCGGTCGGGCGATCCGTAATGTCGGTACGCGCAACCTTCAGCGTGCGGCCAAGGTAGCGGAAAAAACCAATTCCCTTACGCCCGACAGCATGCATTTCGACTTCTGTACCGTCGGACTCGAGGTGATGAACGAGAACGCGCGCTTCCTTGATGAGATTCGCATTGAATCCGCCAGCGAGACCGCGATTCGATGTCANCAGCAGCACTGCAGCGCGACGAATCTTCGTCGGNTGCCGAAGCAACGGAAACTGCTCAGCGAGATCCGGCGAGTAGAGATCGGAAATCACTTCCGCGAGCGTNTTCGCGTACGGACGTGCTGCAACNACGCGATCCTGAGCGCGTTTCATCTTTGACGTGGCNACCATCTCCATCGTGCGCGTGATCTTGCGCGTGTTCTCGACAGATTTGATTCGCCCTTTTAACTCTCGTCCTTTCGCCATGCTCTGGTGTGATGACCTGTATGCGGAAGTTGATCGTGTGGACTGCTACGCGGTCTTCTTTCGCGTACTGTTATAGCTCTCGATAGCGCGCTTGAGCTCGGCGTCGGTCTCCTTGGAGATGACCTTTTCCGTGCGAATCCTGTCGCCGACCTGCGGAAACTGAGACGACATGAACTGGAGGAAGCCACTCTCCCATGCGCGGATCTCCGCGACAGGGATCTCGTCCACAAAGCCGTTTGTCACCGCGTAGATCACCATCACCTGGAGTTCAACCGGCATTGGCTGATACTGTGGCTGCTTGAGAATCTCGACCGTACGGGCGCCGCGATCGAGCTGCTTCTTGGTTGCAGCGTCAAGATCGGAGGCGAACGAGGCAAAGGCCTCCAACTCGCGGTATTGCGCGAGGTCGAGGCGAAGACGGCCAGCGACGCCCTTCATCGCCTTGGTCTGAGCAGATCCGCCGACGCGCGATACCGAGATACCAACGTTCACGGCCGGACGAACGCCGGCGTAGAACAGATCGGCTTCAAGGAAGATCTGGCCGTCGGTTATCGAAATCACGTTCGTCGGGATGTAAGCCGATACGTCACCAGCCTGCGTCTCGATAATTGGAAGCGCCGTGAGCGATCCGCCCGGGACGAAGATGTGCTTACCGTCCACCACAGTCGGATCTTCGCTGATCTTGGCGGCGCGCTCGAGCAGGCGGCTGTGCAGGTAGAAGACGTCGCCGGGATATGCTTCGCGCCCTGGCGGACGACGGAGTACCAGCGAAATCTGGCGGTACGCGGCTGCCTGCTTGGACAGATCGTCGTACACGCAGAGTGTCGCCTTGCCTTCGTTGTACATGAAGTATTCTGCCATCGCGCAGCCCGAATAGGGTGCGATGTATTGCATTGGTGCTGGGTCGGCGGCGCTGGCGACGACGATGATCGTATAGTCCATCGCACCCGCTTCGCGCAGGCGCTCGACGACGCCGGCGACAGTTGATGCCTTCTGGCCGATCGCGACGTACACGCAGATGACGCCAGTTCCCTTCTGATTCAGGATCGTGTCCACGGCAATCGCAGTCTTGCCGGTTCCGCGGTCACCGATGATGAGTTCGCGCTGGCCTCGGCCGATCGGGATCATCGCATCGACAGCCTTCAGTCCGGTCTGGAGTGGCTCCTTGACCGGTTGGCGAACGATGATTCCGGGCGCTTCGCTCTCGACCTTGCGAGTGTGCTTCGCCAGGATCGGTCCGCGCTCGTCCATCGGGCGTCCGAGTGCGTCAACGACTCGACCGATCATCTCGGGCCCAACGGGGACTTCGAGCACGCGGCTTGTGCGGCGGACGTGATCGCCTTCTTTAAGTACGAGATAATCGCCGAGGATGACGGCGCCGATGTTGTCCTCTTCGAGGTTCAACGCCAGGGCGGTGATTATGTCGCCAGTTTCGGAGGAAGTGACCTGCAACATCTCGCCTGCCATGGCCTTGGAGAGGCCGTAGATGCGGGCGATACCGTCTTTCACTTCGAGGACCGTGCCTATTTCCTCAACATTCAGGTCATTGAGGTCTGCAGCTTCGATCTCACGGAGGAGGATGTCCTTGATTTCGCCAGGACGGAGCGCGGTGTCGGTGGCCATGTTTTGGGCGGGAATTTTATGCTTGCGGAGAGCTTGTGAAACTTATCACAAGCCCTCTTTTCCTGCAACGCGGCTCCTCGTCCGACCCTGAACGAAGCGATCTATGAGGTCCACGGCTCTGAGACCGGACAGCGAGGCCGGACGGGTACTGGCTATACGCTGGGTGGTCACCGCGAGGTGTGACGACGAGGCGAAACCGAGCACCGCGGCGACGTCCCGGACATCGTAGCCGGGATTTTTGGACAGCTCTGCAGCGGAAATCAGCCGGACGAGGTCGATTACCCGTTTGAGATTGGCTCCATGATCCCGGGCAAAATTCCGGCTCAGGTGCTCTCGGGTCACCCCCATGGCACTGGCCAGGGTCGTGGTCGTGACGGGTCGTCCGGCGTGCTGGACGATCGCGCTCCAGGTTTTCCGCTGAGTCTCGCTCGTCAGCCCAAGCGCGTCGGGCGCATCGGCGAGGGCCCGGGCGAACCGGGCCGAATAGCAGTACGGGGCTACGAGATCGCGCGCAGTTGATTCATCGACCTGCTCGCAAAGAACGTCGGCGAAACCATACGACGCTGAGCGGCCGAGTGATTCCGCGTCGGTGGTCCGAAAGGGGAGCAGGCCAAAGAATGGAGTACTCGGGAAGTCCGCGGCTGTGGCTGCAACGGTCCAGTGCTCGTCACCCTGCCCTGCAAGGTCGATGAGCACTGCGTCGATGAGATCACGCCTGATGGCGGCGCCGAATTCATCGACGTTACGAACAAGAATCGTGTGACCGCGGCGGCGCGGAAAGGCAACGCGGACAAAGGCGCGCGCGCGTTCACGGGTAGTGTACACGAGTATGCAGGGAAACGCGGGAGATGCTGACGCGGTGGAATCGGTCACCGACGTCACGTCAGACGCCCGCCAGTGCTGCATCGAGAGTCGGCTTGCCTTCTATGAATTGTCGCACGATGGGGTCGGTTGTGTGTTGAATCTCGGCGACCGTACCAACCTGCTGCACCTTGCCCTCGTACAGCATTGCAATGCGTGTACCGACGGAATAGGCGCTGCGCATGTCGTGCGTGATAACAACACCCGTAACGCCAAGTTTTTCGCGCATTCTGATCATCAATTCGTCTATGACAGCGGAAGTGACAGGATCCAGCCCGGTAGTTGGCTCGTCATACAGAATGTACTTCGGCCGCTTGGCGATTGCGCGCGCGATTCCGACGCGTTTGCGCATTCCACCCGAGAGCTCGGCGGGGAATTTGGATTCCGAGCCGGGCAGATCAACGAGAGCGAGAGATTCGCCGACGCGCTGAGCAATTTGCGAATCCGACATTGTCCGCGTCTTCCGGAGCGCCATCGCGATGTTTTCGCCAACTGTCATGGAATCGAACAGGGCGGCAAACTGAAAGACATAGCCGATATTGCCGCGGAGCGCGTAGAGCTCGTCACGCGGGAGGTCGGGCACTTCCTGGTCATCGACGAATACAGTACCACTGTCAGGATAGAGGAGACCGACGATGTGTTTGATCGCCACCGACTTCCCGGAGCCTGAATAGCCGATGATGACCATAGTCTCGCCCTCATCAATTTCCAGCGAGAATCCTTCGAGGACTTTTTTATCGCCGAAGGATTTGTAGATGTCGTCGAGTTTGATCATTTGCTCTTGGAACGGGTCTCAAAAAACGGCCAGCGCCGGGACCTGCCCGGCGCTGGCCATCAAGACTCGATGCGATGCAGACTTCAGGCCGCGAAGCTGCTCAGCGCGCGACCGACGTCGCCTTCACGCAGCCGCTTGAGAGCGCGGTCACGAAGTTGGCGGACGCGTTCACGCGTGACACCGAGCATGGATCCAATTTCTTCAAGTGTGTGCTCACGTCCTCCTTCGAGGCCGAAGTACAGCTTGAGTACCTTTGCGTCGCGCGGTGGAAGCGTGCGCAGCGCTGTTTCAATCTCATCATTGAGGAAGCGGTTCATGGCCTCTTCCTCGGTATCGGGCATTTCGTCTGCGACGAAGCGCTCGATCAGAGAACGATCGCCTTCGGGGTCCATCGGTGCATCGAGTCGTACGTCGCCCGTGTTGAGCGCGGCGAGCGACTGGACAACATCGACAGAGAGGCCGGTGATCTGTGCGAGTTCGTTCGGCGTTGGTTCACGACGAAGTTTCTGGCGCAGAATCTCGGACGCCTTGATAATGCGTGACAGATCGGCGGTGCGGTTGAGCGGCACGCGAACCGTGCGTCCCTGACGTGCAAGCGACGACAGAATCGCCTGGCGGATCCACCACACTGCGTAGGAGATGAACTTGACGCCCTGATCCGGATCGAACTTACGGGCAGCGGTCAACAATCCGACGTTCCCTTCACCGATCAGATCGATGAGTGGGAGACCGCGGTTCTGATATTTTTTTGCGACTGAAATTACGAAGCGCAGATTGCGCTTCACCAATTCCTGCAGTGCATCGGCATCACCTGCGCGGATCTTGCGGGCGATATCGATTTCTTCGGTACCTTTCAGAAGCGGATAGGTACTTACTTCGTACAGGTACTGGTCGAGAATGTCGCGCTCCGGCTCACTCGGAGCTATACCGGCTGGCGAGGTTCCCGTACCCCGGCGACGCCGTGTTTTCACTTCGGCCATGTTAGCCTCATTACTCTCTATATGTATCAGACGCCGCTCGCGCGGCGCTGAATTCGTTTGGACTCCTGAACCCGCGAGTGCCGCGGGAGTGCGGTGCAAGATACCGGCCGAGAGGTCTATGTCCAGACCTGAAAGACGATGACATTTCTTGACTTTCGACATACCCCCGGATATCCTTCGCGGTTCCTGCGGGACAGGGGAGGCGGCGCTTGAAATCGGCTGAGATAATTGGTCGATTCGACGGAATCAGCGATTCGTCTGCTTGGCGGTACAGAGGCAAATAGCGGGGCGGTAGCTCAGTTGGTAGAGCGCTTGAATGGCATTCAAGAGGTCAGGGGTTCGATCCCCCTTCGCTCCACTGGGCGGAACAATTGTTTGTAGATTGCGGTAGCGAGTTGATCGAGCGAATTGCGGGAGTAGCTCAGTTGGTAGAGCACAACCTTGCCAAGGTTGGGGTCGCGGGTTCAAGTCCCGTCTCCCGCTTGGATCGTACGAAATGGGCGGGCGCAGGGCGGCCCGCCCTTCTGACGGGTGGGGCCTTCGGGCGGTTAGCTCAGTTGGTTAGAGCGCCACGTTGACATCGTGGAGGTCACAAGTTCGAGTCTTGTACCGCCCATAGCTGGATGAGGAAAGGCGGTCGAGAGACCCCATGGCTGGAAATGCGGTTTGTATGCGCCCGTAGCTCAACTGGATAGAGCATCTGACTACGGATCAGAAGGTTGGGGATTCGACTTCCTCCGGGCGCACCTTCCTAACTTGCTGTGCAGCGCGGGTTTCAGACAGATTCCCGGGCGTCGCTCAATTCTCTGAGCGCAGATGGACGCAAGATCGCGCGCACGACGGCCTGTCACGGCGATCGGGGACACCGTAGCCACAAGCCACGCCGCGAATCCGGCCTTGTGCAACCGTGCAGCTCGCATACTGTAGGTGACAGTTATGGCGCCAGTTCCAGTAGTTGCGCACAGTCACAGCATGAGGAGAATCCGAATGCGACGGCAGCTATCAGGAGTGTTGTGTATCGCGCTTGTGCTCCTTTGGGGGTGTCAGACCTGGAGTCAGACCCCGGTCGCGCACGCGCTCAACTCGGCGCGCGACCTGCCCGCGAATGCAAGGCTGGTCAAATCAGACGGTCGGACGGTGGACCTGGAGAGCGGGCACGTCACCGCCGACAGCGTCATCGGCGAGCAGCCGGATGGACAGCGCACCGCCGTGCCGATGGACAGCGTGGCGTTCGTGCAGGCACACAGTTTGAGCTGGCTCCGCACACTCGGCGCCGTGTACGGCGGGCTTTTCGTGGTGGGACTCCTGGTCGGCGAGCGCATCTGAGGTTCGCCGCCGACTCGCAACAAATCGAGTTGCTGCACGTATATTACGTCGCGCGTCGCGCGCGATCGGATGCGAGCGCATGCACTCGAGCAGGCGTTAGCAACAAAAACTGCGTCAGGATCGAATTGATCCCGACGCAGGCTGCTGACCTTCGTTTCCGCTCCCCATCGTTACATTCCCGCCACACTTTATACAGCACGGGGAGAAGCCAGGAGTGAGTCGCCCGATCGGTCGTCACCTTATGCCGCTTCACCATTGACGGCTCGGCTCAGCCGCCGACTGGTGCGGCACCACCTGACGCTCCTGGTCGTCGCCACAGTGCTCACGGTGTGCGTCCANCGCGCGGCTGGNNTGCCGGGCATACAGGGATGGAGTGTCGCCACGGCGTTCGCGAGCTTCCTTCTTCTCGCCGCTGCCATGAGCATCGGGCCGCTCAACGTGCTCAAGCACCGGCCCAATCCCCTGTCAGCCGATCTCCGAAGGGATATCGGGATCTGGGTCGCGATCGTCGCCTTCGTTCATGTGGCGATCGGTCTTCAGGTTCACCTCGGCGATCCACTCAAATACTTTCTGATCGCCACTCCCGATGGGACGATGAGCCTGCGACACGACTGGTTCGGGTTCGCCAACTACACGGGCCTCATCGCTACCTTCATCCTCGTCATACTGCTCGCTGTTTCGAGCGATGCGGCGCTGCGCTTCCTCGGCAGCAAAAACTGGAAGTCCGTTCAGCGACTGACGTACGGTTTGGCGTTGCTCGCCATTGTACACGGAATTGCGTACGAGCTGATCGAAAATCGCGCCCTGCCGCTGGTGTTCGTGTTTGCCGCTATGATTCTTGTGGTCGCGACGCTGCAATTGCGAGGGTTGCGTATTCGTCGCAGCTCCGCGCGCAGCACGCCGCCGCGGTGAGTCCTCATACGATAAACCTTGTCGGCTTGGGATCCGGTCGCCAGCTTGTCTGCGCGTTGCACCATCACTCACACAGAGGCTCACGCCGAGTACCAGAATGCCGATAGAAAACGTCTCTGACACAGCTCGGTGGGTTGCCGTGTATCGCGCTATGGAAACGGCGCGACCGGACGCATTGTTTCACGATCGGTTCGCCGNCCGGCTCGCTGGNCCGGAAGGATTGCAGATCGTCAACGAGATGAAGAAAGGCCGCTCGCTGGCGTGGCCGATGATCGTTCGTACCGCCGTCTTCGACGAACTCATCCTCGATCGCATCAGGAAATGCGGCGTTGACACAATCATAAACCTGGCAGCCGGTCTCGATACGCGCCCGTGGCGCCTCGTACTTCCGCCATCGCTACGATGGTTCGATGTCGATCTGCCTGAAATAACCGAATACAAGGCGACTGCGATGCGCGCCGAACCGACGTCGTGCATTTACGAGGCGATTGCCGTCGATTTGAGAGACGCTGCAGCGCGCGCCGACCTCTTCGCACGCATCGACGCCGGCGCGACGACAACCCTCGTGATTGCGGAAGGTTTGCTCATCTATCTTGACGAATCACAAGTCGCTGCACTGGCTCGCGACATCGCCTCCATCAAGAGCGCGCGGTGGTGGCTGATTGATCTCGCAAGCCCGCGATTGTTGAAAATCATGAGCAAGCACTGGGGCGGAGCCGTCACCGCTGGCAGCGCACCGTTTCAATTTGCGCCGGCCAGTGGAACCGCGTTCTTCAACGAATTCGGCTGGAGCGAACTAGAGTTCCGGTCAGGGATGTACGAGGCGCATCGACTTCACCGCGAAATGAAAATGGCACCGCTCTGGCGACTGCTGGCCCGTATTTCGCCGGCCACTCAACGCGAGGAATTCAGCCGGATGTCCGGCTACGTCATGCTCGAGCGCAAGACGTAGTTCGGGCAGAACGCTCCAGACTTGTTAGCAACAAGACTTCTCTCGGAATCAGAATTCGATTCCGATTCCGCTCTGGACTGTCACGTCGTTCTTGCGCACTCTGGCCTGTGGTCGCGTATCGTAGCGGTCCGCAACTCCCAGTTTCAGTGCAACTCCCGAGATGAGCGGCGCGCTCAGATTGAAGTCACCGTTCGAGCGGTAGTGCCCGTGTGGCCCGCTCAGATCCGGAAATATTGCAAGCTGCTGATCCGACTTGGCCTTGCCAAAGATCTGTCGAGCGGCGAGTCGCAAGAGACCACCGAATCGCGTGTAGCTCGGTACTCCTGTCGGTGCCTCGTGCGTTATACCAGTTCCGATTTCGAGCGCAATGTCGTTTTGCTTATTGCGCGTGAGCGGCACTGAAACTCCGGTGTTTTCAACTGCGCGGCTGCCAATCTGCGCAAACGGATCATGCTCAACGACTGCTTCGCTGAAAAACGATGGCCGCGACTTGGCCGCCGAGTCGTTGGGACCGAGCGCGAGATCGTATCGAAGAGTGGCGGAGAAATAGTTCTCGGTGGCGTTGCCATCCTGACTGCCGAACTCGCGTTTCGCACTGAGTGCAACCTGTGATCTGTCAGCGCGTCGCGCGACCGATCCCGTAAAGCCGAGGTTGCTGACGTTGGCATTGCCGCGAGTGAGCATGTAATTCATGCCGATTGCGCGTTTCCAGCCCACATGTGATACATAGGTAGGCAGCGCGCGAGAAGCGAGTGGGGTCGGCTTCGGTGGGTGTGTCAGATGTTCGAGCGAGACGACGGGCGCAACGGACCCCGGTGGCAACGGCATGACATCCGGGAGAACACCGACGGTCGTCCTCGAATTCTCCGGTAGCGTATCGAGCGCAAGATCGCCGAGTTTGACGCGGGTGGTGCTGTCTGTCGTCTCGCAGACGGCGACGGAACTCCGTTTGAGCACCAGACGTCCGAGCGTGACGTGCTGAAGCCTGAGCCTGGACTTTGAAATGGAGATCAAATCGCCGCTGAGGCGATCGCCATTACTGAGAATACAGGTGACTGGATAAACCGGTTGCTGCGCGTGGCTGGACAAGCCAGCTACGACGAGCAGGACTGATACGAACATGGCAGGTGGTTTGGGACATGCCGCGCCGCGGCACCAGGCGTGAAATGCAAACTATCACGCCGAACACGGAGCCACAGCCTCAGTTCAGCAGTCTCGCTTCGGTGAGCACCCAGGTGCTCTCGGTTGCTGGCGTCAGGATGCAGGCAAATTTGCGCGGGCTGGGGAGCACGCGAACCAATCCCATGACGGCGGCACCGCCGACTGAGTCATAAAAGACGTGCTCGCTATCCGGGTTGAACTGAGCCGTCGCACGGGAGGCGAGTTGCCCCCGCACCGCCTCCTCACAATCCGACACGGCGCGAGCACGGCGGCGGTCAGACGCATCCTGCCCTGAAGACTGGCACGACGTTAGAAGCGCTGAGAGTGCGAGCAGGATCACTGACACGGAAGGCTGGTTCTGAGCCACCACATCTCCGCAGGGTGAAAAATCAGGGGCCGCCCGAGGTTGCGGGAGGTCCCTTAGTTCGACTGACGACGCAGGGTGCAATTGGTAACGAGCCGGCTAACGACTCAGTCCTGAAACCCCGAGGTCAGTCAATCGTCGAGCAGCGATGGCCGAAGCGCGCCGAATCTTTGTGAGATCCTTTTGAGCACCAAGGGAACCAGCGCGGTAGCAACGGTTACGAGCACGTATCGCAAGACCGGGTTTGGGATTATCCTTGCCAGGCGGCGTGCAGTGCGACGACTGATCATGACGGCAGTTACCGAGCGGAGAAGAGGCAATATCGATGGATTGGGGTCGCCGTGAGAGAGCGCAAGGGCCGTTCCGCGCGAGTAAGGAATCGAGGTATCGCAGGTTCTGGTACTGGACCGGCGCCGCGCTGGCTTCCGCCGCTTGCGCGGCTCTAGTCACCAGTTGCGGCAGCGATTCCGCTACCGGTCCGCCGCAGCTGAAGGCACCGCCACCAGTAACCCGAATCAGCTTCTCCCGGCTCGTCGATTCCGTGGAAGTGCAGCGTAGAGACAGCGTAGTGGCTACCTGTATTGACTCAACGGGGGCGAACGTCGCCAGCTGCCAACTTTCCTGGAGCGTTGAAGACACTACCGTCGCGGCCGTCTCGCAAGCCGGTGTCGTCACCGGCGACAAGGTCGGTACTACGGGCGTCCGTGCGACGATACCCAGCGGTGTTTCCGGGACCCTTCAAATTGTGGTGTTGCCGCCCGCAATTGCGACAGTGACGTACCCGACGACGTCGTTCACTCTGAGCGAGGGTGACACCCTCACGCTTCCGACACCCAAAATCGTCGATCGTACCGGTGCAGTAGTTACCGGTCGTACTCCGACATACAGCTCCAATTCATCGGGGATCACAGTAACCCCGACCGGACTTGTAACGGCAGTAACCGCGACGAGCGGCGTGATCACTGCGACACTCGACACCGTAAGCGTGCACCTGTCGTTTACAGTAGTTCCGGCGCCACTCGGCAGCGTCAAAGTCATGCCGGGCATCCTCGACATGGGTGTAGGCCACACCGTCGCGACGCAGTCGTCGGCTTATGGCCAGGCTGGACAGCAGATTTTGGGGCGCGCGTACACGTACAGCGTTGACAATGCATCGGTTGCGCGGGTATCGACGACAGGAATTGTCACTGGAGTTTCACCCGGCAAGGCGACACTCACCGTATCGACGCCCGGTGGTTCGACGACAGCGCCTATCTCGGTCGCGCAACTCGGCGCCGGAGGTTTTGTCATCGATCTGCAGTTTGTCGGGACCGTCTCGCAGGCAACACAACAGGCTGCGCAACAGGCGGTGGCAAGATGGGAGCAGGTACTCTCCGCTCCGCTCATCCCCTACCACATCGTTACCAACACGAACGACTGCGGACCCGGCATACCGGGGGTGAACAAGACCGAGACAAGCCTGCTGGTAATGATTCAGGAAGATTCGATCGACGGCCCTGGCAAAACGGTCGGGCTTGGCGGACCGTGCGTGCTTCGGGACGATGCGCCGCAACTCACGGCCCTCGGAACGGTGACCGTCGACAAGGCGGACGTAGGTTTACTCCAGCAGCAAGGGCTGCTTGTGGCAACACTGACACATGAGATCGGCCATATCCTCGGAATCGGGACACTGTGGGATCCGGCGGATGCGTTCTTCCCGAACCTGGCAACGGGAATCGGGGGATCCGACCCGGTGTTTATTGGGCGCCAGGCAAGAGTTGCGTCCGCCGCACTGGGCTTTACCGCAGACTCGTCGCTGGGAGTGCCGATCGAAAACACTGGTACGGTTGGCGACGGGACCCGTGACGCGCACTGGCGCGCGTCGGTCTTCGGGCACGAACTCATGACGGGTACGCTTCACGCCGGGCTGAATCCCATCAGCCTCGTCACAATTCAGACGCTCGCAGATTTCGGCTATCCCGTTGTACCCGAGGCCGCGGACGACTTCAACATCTTGAATGTGAACAGCCCGGGCAGCTGGATCACTCCGTCGCTGAGCGTCGGCACTCGAGTGCGCGAAACCATTCTCTATCCACAGTTCACGGTGACGCGGCGCGGGGTGTTGCGCCGGATCCCGAACGCAAGGCACGCAAAAAAGCGATAGTCGTTTGTTCTGACCTTGCATTTCGGTGTCGCGTGGCTGTTGTTTCAACCACCCGAACCGGAGACTACAAATGCGACGCCATCTGTGCCTTACCCTTTCGGCGCTATGCGTGGCTGCGTCAGCATCTGCTGCCAGTGCTCAGATCCCCGCCGCCGAATTCGCCGCGCGCCGTGACTCCCTCGCAGCGCGCCTGGGAAACGGCGTCGTAATCGCCTTTGGCGGACGGACGCCTGTGACGGATTTCGGTCCGTTCTACCAGCTTCCAGCATTTCACTACCTCACCAACTTTGACGAGGCCGACGCCGCTTTCGTCATGGTAATTCGGGACGGTCGCGCGGCAAGTACGCTCTTCCTCTCACCTATCGACCCCAGAACTGCATTCTATTACGGTCGTCGGCCCGACTCGGCGACAGTTGCAAGCACGCTCGGCGTCGGCGCCCGCTCGTTTGCGTCGCTCGGGGGAGTGGCCGATTCGCTGGCGGCTACAGGGCTTCCGATTTACACGCTCGCGGACTTTGGAGACGCTGACTTCGCCAAGCAGGATTCGCTCACGCGTGGCCAGATGTTCGTGCGCTCGCTCATCGAGCGACATCCGGGGCTTGTGGTCAAGGACGCCCATCCAGTCGTCGATCAACTACGCGCCCGCAAGAGCTCGGCGGAGATCGCGTTGCTCAAGCGCGCGGCGGAAATAAGTTCCGTGGGCCACCGTGCGGTGCTCAGCATGCCGGAGCCGCGGCACGAGTACGAGATGAAGGCTGTGCTTGAATACAACTTCATGAGACTCGGCGGCGCACGGCCCTCGTATGGGTCGATCGTCGGGGGCGGAAAAAACAGCACTCAGCTGCATTACATGCTGGATAGAGATGCCGTGCGTCCGGGGGATGTCGTGGTAATGGACGCTGCAACCGAGTACGACGGTTACGCGGCCGACATCACGCGAACAGTCCCGGTGAGCGGCAAGTTCACCCCGGATCAACGGGTCATCTATCAGCTGGTGCGCGACGCGCAGGCAGCCGCCGAGCGCAATTCGAAGCCGGGAATGACCGCAGCAGCCGCAACAGATTCATCGATCGCCGTACGTGCGGCTGGTCTCGCGAAGATGGGTTTGATTGAGGGTATCGATGCGACGTTCGATCCCCCGTGGACGGTCAACTGTGTCGCAGCTCCGTCCGGGTGCAAACAGTCGATGCTGTGGATGATTCACGGAATCAGCCACGGTCTCGGACTCGCTGTCCACGACCCGGCCCAGTTTTACACCGGTGATCGCAGTTTCAAGGAAGGTGATGCCTTCACGATCGAGCCCGGCATCTACATCAGTACAGCCGCGCTCGCCGCACTTCCCGACACACCAAAGAACCGGGCATTCATCGCGCATGTTCGTTCCAATGTTGAACGTTACAACAATATCGGCGTTCGAATCGAAGACGACTACGTGATAACCGCCAAGGGGCTTGAGCGAATCAGCAGCGCACCACGCGAGATTGACGAGATCGAGGCGATCATGCGCAACCGGCCACCGCACCAATAACCGCACCGGCCATACGGCGGTGATTCTGCCGAGCGGGTTTCGGAACGATGGAACGCCGGTGTTCATCCCCTCGCCGGCCCGTTGTTCGGCGAAGGCGAGATCCTGGCGACTGGAATGCCTGCCAGCAGGCAACTGGCCCGCCCGTTGAGGAATCTGCCGCTTTTCGGCGTGAGGGCTGCCCCGGAAATCACGCCCGGAGCCGGCTCGCTCAGGCAAATCGCGAGTTCGGTCAGCCTACGCCGATCCGGACAATCATTCGACTGATTTTCCGCTCAGAACGAAGCGGCAAGGCAAGTCGTATGTTATTCAGCGTCAAGGCACCATACTCTCACATTCAAGGGAAATGAGTCAAAGGCTGATCGTCACCATCGCGACCGCCGCCGCTGCTCTGGCGGCCGGTTGCACGCACACGGCACCCGAGCCGGCAGCGGTTCCGGCACGAGCGCCCGCAACACAGTCGCCGATGCGCGCCGGCCCTGCCGGAGCGACACCGGATTCGAACGCACGCGGCGGCGCCGCGGCTGAACCGAAGCCGAAACCGTACCGTCGCGTCATCACGTCTGAAGCGAAGACGGTTCACGGATTGTTCGATGTTCACCGTGTCGGTAGCAAGCTGTATTTCGAAATCCCAGCGCGTATGCTCGACAAGGACATGCTTCTCGTCGGTCGATATGCTCGCTCCGCGGCCGCCGATCCAACCCCGACAGGTGGATTTGGCGACTATGGTGGTGATCAGTTTGGCGAACGGACGCTAAGATGGGATCGCGACGGAGATCGAATCATTCTTCGCTCACCATCGTTCGCGATTACGGCGGATACGACACTTGCCGTGTACCGCGCGGTGCAGGAATCGAACTATGCACCAGTCATCGCAGTGTTCAACGTCGAGGCATTCGGTCCCGATAGCGCAGCCGTGATCGATGTCACGCGGCTTTACACGACCTCGGTACCGGAGTTTGCCGCCATCCACGGCACCATCGACGAGAAGCGGTCGTATATCGAAAGCGCGCACGCTTTTCCCGACAACATCGAGATCGAAGCTACGCAGACCGGTGTCCCAACCCCGGCGGGCGGACGCGGTGGCGCCGCACCTGCACCAGCAGCGCGCGGCACACAGGCAGCGCAGAGCGTGCTGGCACACTGGAGCATGATACGGCTACCCGAAAATCCGATGACGCCGCGGCGCTTTGACGAACGAGTCGGCTTTTTCTCGATCCGACAGGTTGACTTCGGCGCTGAGCAGGGTTCAGCTGTTCGTCAATACATCGCACGCTACCGGCTCGAGAAGAAGGATCCCAACGCGGCTCTGTCCGAGCCAGTCAAGCCAATCATCTACTACGTTGATCCAGGAACACCTGAAAAATGGAAGCCGTGGATCCGCAAGGCGATCACCGACTGGCAACCGGCGTTCGAGGCTGCTGGATTCAAGAACGCGATAATCGCAATGGATCCGCCTACCAACGATCCAAGCTGGTCTGCGGAAGACGTCAGACACACGGTGATTCGCTGGCTTCCATCGACAGTCGAGAATTCAGTTGGTCCGCATGTAAGCGATCCGCGTACGGGTGAAATTCTGAACGGCTCCGTGCGCATCTTCCAGAACGTGCTGACTCTGGTGCGCGACTGGTATTTCACGCAGGCCGCTCAGGTCGATCCGCGCGCACGCTCTCTCCCGATGCCCGACTCGCTCATGGGCAGGCTNCTGGAGTTTGTGGTTGCGCACGAGATCGGACACACGATCGGTTTGCGTCACGATCAGCTCGGAAGCTCCACCTATCCTGCGGACAGCGTCAGAAGCGCAACGTGGGTGCACAAGATGGGTCACTCTCCGTCCATCATGGATTACTCGCGCTTCAACTACGTGGCGCAGCCGGAAGATCACATTCCGCTGGCAGACATCGTCCCGCGAATCGGGCCGTACGACAAGTACGCAATCATGTGGGGATACAAGCCGATTCCGTCGGCACACACACCGGATGCGGAACGTCCAACGCTGGACCAGTGGGCACGCATGCAGGATTCCATCCCGTGGTATCGCTTCTCCGAGAACAACGCGGCTGGCGGCTTCGGCACTCTCAACGAGGCGGTCGGCGATGCAGACCCGGTCAAGTCAACGGGCCTCGGCTTCAAGAACCTCGAACGGGTTGTCGGTTACATCGACCAGGCTGGTACTCGTGAAGGAGAGGATAACAGCGTTCTGGAAGACATCTACAACCGTACAGTAGGCCAATGGACCACAGAAGCCGGTCACGTTGTGACGGTAGTCGGTGGCTCGCAGGTACAGTACAAGTCCGGCAGCCAGCCCGGGCCGGTGTACACACCGTTGTCGCGTGCGCGTCAGGCTGACGCGGTTCGGTTCATCAATGACAAGGTGTTCAAGACACCGACGTACTTGATTCGCCCGGAGATTTCTGCGAGAATCGAGGCTGGTGGAATGATCACTCGTATTGATAACGCACAGGCACGCATACTCACCGCGCTGTTCGATGACAGTCGGATGAATCGCATGCTGGAGAATGAAGCGGTTGCCCCGAGCAAGGGCGACGCGTACACGCTCGCGAGCATGCTCGACGATGTTCGGCACGGCGTGTGGAGCGAACTCGCGGATTCGCGGATCAGCATCGATCCGTACCGCCGAGCATTGCAGAACAACTACCTGACGCAGATTGACAGGAAGCTCAACCCACCGCCGACACCGGCGGCGGCGGCGCCTGCGTTCCCCGGTCGTCCAAGAGCTGAACCGCTCTCCGAAGATGCAAAGTCGGAACTGCGTGGTGAGCTTGTATCACTGCAGGCTGAAATTCAGCGATCGATCGGTCACGCAGCGGATCGTGAGACGCAACTGCACCTGGCCGGCGCGGAACATCGCATCGGTGACATACTGAATCCGAAGAAGTAAGGATTCTAAACTAAGCGGCCGCCTCGAGAGTGCAGTAAAGACTCTTGAGGCGGCCGTGTTGTATCCGGTTCGGAATCCATGGTCACTCAAGCCGCGAAAAGCATCTGAGGTCGTGCGCCGGAAAATGGATCCCCGCTTTCGCGGGGATGACGACATGGATTACGGCGTTCGCAAGAATGAAGGCGGAGTACGTCGCATGCGAGGAGGTCGCTTCGGCTTGGGCCGGTGATGTCGTGGTGGCGGTTGCTGCAAGGCCCAGCGTACTCTTAATGTTGTCGCCACGATCACGATCAGAATGAGCAGCTCGATGTAGACCTTCTCTGCGTCGAAAGGATCGATCGGAGCATCCTTCAGCGTCGGATCGGTGAAAATTGCGTGGGCGGCAAAGAGCACAAATAGAGCATACGTCACATAGTGCATCGGTTTCCACCATCTTCTGCCGATCTGAAACCTGAAGTATGATGTCACCACGGTGAAAACAAGCAGATAGAGCGCACCCGCTCCGAGCATGTTGACCCACGGCTGCTTCGGTGCGTTGAGCGGGAAGAGAATGTCAATGATCCGGAAGTTCACCGTCGAGGATAGCAGGATCACAGCAGGGTGAAGTATGCTCACGCCCAGAGCGGTGTATCCGGTCCAGTTATGCAGCTTGAGCGTGTTGATGTGCCGATGCGGCCAACGCCGGACTGGATTGTATTTCACCGACATCAACAATCCGAGCAGGATGTTGAGTGTGAGAAGTGTTATGGCAACCAGGGCGATATCGCCCGAGATGTCTATTGCGTCCAATGACCGCTCCTCATAATTCGGATGTCTGTGCTCGGCGCTCTCAGAGCGCCACTTTTACCGGCTCGCCCCGACACCAGGATGCAGCGCATCTGGCGTCACCGTACCAGTATGGTATCTCGCGAATGTCTTCACAGTTCCAAAGTGCAATATCGGCGCTGAATCCGGGGGCGATCTGACCAACGCTGTCCGCAAGACCTACGGCTGCCGCACCATTAACCGTTGTGGCAAGCAACGACTCGGCGACGCTCATGTGCAACTGACTGACGCCGATAGTCATTATCAATGGCAGATTCGGCGTAGGTGATGTACCAGGATTGAAGTCGGTCGCGAGGGCCACGATCGCCCCCGCAGCAATCAGCTCGCGGGCGGGAGCGTGGCGTGGTCTGCCCAGGAAGAACATCGTGCCTGGAAGTAGAGTTGCGACCGTGTTGGAAGCCGCCAGTTCCCGAATACCCGCTGATGAAATGGCGGCAAGGTGATCGGCCGACGTCGCGCCAAGCGCCACGGCCAGTTCTGCGCCGCCGCACGGCTCCAATTCGTCAGCGTGGATCTTCAACTTCAATCCGCTCGCCCGTGCGGCTTCAAGGATGGTTCTTGTTTCATCGAGCGTAAATACACCAGGCTCGCAAAATACGTCCGCGAAGGTTGCGAGTCGCTCGGCGATCACCGCGGGGAGCTGTTCCTGGATCAGTTGCTCGATATATTCGCTGCGACCACCGCTCCGTTCGCGATATTCCCGCGGGATCTCGTGTCCACCCAACCAGGTTGGAACGATCCGGATGCTGCATTCATCCTGCAAACGGGCGATGACTCGGAGCGTTTTGAGCTCATCGTCGAGACTCAACCCGTACCCCGACTTTATCTCGACCGTGGTCGCACCATAGCACGCGATCCTTTGAATGCGCTCGCGAGCGAGCTGCAGCAAATCTTCTTCGCCGCGCTCACGCAGATCGCGGACCGAGGAGTGGATACCTCCTCCCTTCTCCGCGATCTCCATATAACCAGCACCGGCGGCTCGCANCTCCTGCTCATCGTAACGCGGTCGCCCGAAGACGGCATGAGTATGCGAGTCCACAAGACCGGGGGTNATGATGCGACCACCACAATCGACACGCTCCGCATCCTCAAAATCGCGTTCGATGTCATTGAATGCACCNACCGCAGCAATCAGAGGTCCATCNATTGCAATTGCGACATCCGTCCTGATGGCGACGTCCTGCATTTCTACGCCGCGGCGCCCGCGCGGCGGACCGGCGCACGTTGCGACCTGCGACGCGTTATGAAAGATGATTCGCCGAGTCACGTGTTCAGCGCGGAATCGGAATGGTAAGGTGATGTCGCACAGCCGCGTCGCGCGCGCTTGGGTATCCAGCGTCAGCGTGACGCAGAATTCCGGTCGCCGGATCGTTCGTCAGGACGCGTTCGATGCGCTCACGCATTTCAGGAGTTCCGTCGGCAACGACCACCTGTCCCGCATGCAGCGAGTTGCCGATCCCGACACCGCCGCCGTGGTGAAACGAAACCCAGCTCGCACCACTCGCCGTATTGACGAGCGCGTTCAGAATGGGCCAGTCCGCGACCGCGTCGCTGCCATCGAGCATCGATTCAGTCTCGCGGAACGGTGATGCGACGCTGCCAGTGTCAAGATGATCGCGCCCGATTGCGATTGGCGCAGAAATCTCACCGGAAGCAACCAGGTCGTTAAGTGCAACTCCGAAGCGTGCGCGATCGCCCTGCCCCAGCCAGCAGATACGCGCCGGCAGTCCCTGAAAATGAATGCGCTCGCCAGCGAGCTTGATCCAGCGCGCGAGATGCGCGTCATCCGGGAACAGATCCAGCACCAGTCGATCGGTCCGCGCGATGTCGGCAGGATCGCCGGATAGGGCGGCCCACCGGAACGGCCCTTTCCCCTCACAGAACAGCGGCCGGATGTACGCGGGGACGAATCCCGGAAAATCGAACGCCCGTTCGAGCCCCGCGTCGAAGGCTACAGTACGGATATTGTTGCCGTAATCGAAGGTGACAGAGCCCATCTTCTGGAGCGCAAGCATCGCCTCCACATGCGTAACGACGCTGCTGGTCGCGCGACGCAGGTATTCGTCGGGGTCGGACTTGCGAAGAGCATCAGCGGCGGCGAGCGACATGTCGGCAGGCACATATCCATTCAGCATATCGTGTGCGCTGGTTTGATCTGTGAGCACATCGGGCACCACGCCGCGCTCGACCAGTGCTGGAATTACATCGGCCGCATTTCCGACCAGTCCGACAGAAAGCGGTTCACCTTTCGATTTTGCTTCATCGAGCCAGCGCAGGGCTTCATCGAGACTGCTGGTCTTGCGATCGCAGTAGCCCGTCTCGATTCGCTTGTCGATACGCGACTCTGCGACTTCTACTCCAAGAATCGCTGCGCCGAGCATCGTTGCAGCGAGAGGCTGCGCACCGCCCATACCGCCAAGGCCGGCAGTGACGACCAATCTTCCGGCGAGCGTTCCACCAAAGTGCTTGTTCGCGACAGCACCGAGCGTCTCATACGTTCCCTGTACGATCCCCTGCGATCCGATGTAGATCCACGAGCCAGCAGTCATCTGGCCGTACATCATCAGGCCGGCGCGTTCCAGCTCGCGGAATTTCTCCCACGTTGCCCAGCGGCCAACGAGATTGCTGTTCGCGATCAACACGCGTGGTGAGCTCTGATGCGTGCGAAGTACACCGACCGGCTTGCCACTCTGAATCAGAAGCGTCTCGTCGTTTTCCAGATCGCGCAGTTCGCGCACGATTGCGTCGAACGCTTCCCAGTTGCGCGCGGCCTTCCCGGTACCGCCATAAACCACCAGATCGTCGGGGCGTTCGGCGACATCCGGATCGAGATTGTTCATCAGCATGCGCATGGCGGCTTCCTGTTGCCAGCTCTTGCAGGTGATCTCGCTACCGTGTGGAGCGCGAACCGTTCGTGCGCCTTTTGTCATTGCTTCATCTCCCCTTCTCGACCCCATTCAATGCAGTCGTCGAACCGTCCCGCGAATATCTCTGCTGAAAGCGATGCGATGTCACTACTCATGACGCGATCCCGTTCCAGTCGAGCAACAACAGAGCGTACTCGCTCCTGAGCCTTTGCAACCGCCACAGCAGGCTTGAGCGGTGCTCGGAAGTCGATCCCCTGAGCACCGCACATCAACTCGATCGAAAGCACGTTGCGCACGTTCTCCATGATACGACGCGCCTTCCATGCAGCGCCCATCGCCATCGGCACAACGTCTTCCTTGCTGCCGTCGGTCGGAATCGAATCGACGCTGGATGGGTGGGCCAGAACCTTGCACTCGCTCGTAATGGACGCGGCGGTAACCTGTGCCATCATGAAGCCAGAATTGGTGCCGGCGTCCGGCGACAGGAAGGCCGGTAGCCCTTCGTTGAGATCCGGGTGCACCAGCCTGTCGGTCCGACGCTCGCTGATCACCGCCAGATTCGTCATGATGATGGCGAGAAAGTCCAGCGCCATCGCGACGGCCTGTCCGTGGAAATTCCCACCGCTCAACATTTCGCCGCTGTCGAACACCAGCGGATTGTCTGTTGCGGCGTTCAATTCGCGCGTAACCATGCCTGATATCCAGCGCAGCGCATCCAAAACCGGTCCGTGCACCTGCGGCACACAGCGCAATCCATACGCATCCTGCACTCGGCGGTCATTCGAGCGATGCGACTCGCGAATCTCACTGTTGGCGAGCAACAGTCGCATCACTCGTGCGGATTCGATCTGCCCGATCTGTCCGCGCGCTTCCTGAATTCGCGCGTCGAATGCCACTGGCGTTCCCTTGAGAGCTTCGAGCGACATCGCCGCCGCAACGTGTGCAGTGCGCCAGAGCCGTTCCGCATCATGTACGAGCAGCGCCGCGATCGCCGTATGCGCCTGGGTCCCGTTGATAAGCGTGATCCCTTCCTTCGGTCCGAG
>JGI20207J14881_1000108_pt1 | contig 28029 bp, 29 predicted proteins | sample NGESurdeep092012_4_FD_14881 | JGI IMG/M metagenome (IMG submission 14881)
ATTACTCACATATTCGGGACGTATTAACTCTGGAGCATTAATATGTAATCAATAGGTAGAGAATAGTGGATTGGATCCACCACTAGGGAACAGGGGGCGCCATGAAACCAGCCCCATCCGCAGCCGATCTTGGCAGCCGGGTCAGCATCCGCCTCCACGACCCCGAGGGCGGCTTCCGGGATCTTTTAGGTCACCTTGTCACAATCAATCAGGTTCGAAAGAAAAATGGCCAGATCATCACCTTTGATCCAGACCGGATAGCGCTCTGGAAAATCGTCCCAACCACTGTGCTTTCAACCAATATATTCTTATACGACACCAAGAGCCGAATGACGCGAGAACTCACTATTAGCGACGGCAAAGCCCTTCGGATGTATTGCTGCGGTCCGACCGTATATCGAGATGCACATGTCGGTAATTTGAGAACATTCCTACTAGCGGACTTGATAACTCGGTTGGTGGAAATCGATGGTTACGCGGTTCGAAGTATTCAAAACATTACTGATGTTGGTCATCTGAACGAAGATTTTGAAGGCGCAAGTGATGGTGAAGATAAAGTGCTGAAGCAAGCGCACGCATTGCACGTCGACCCACTTACAATTGCCCGGAACTACGAGACAAATTTTCACAAAGATCTCGAAAGACTTGGGGTAACGACCGCCGATATCTATCCGCGAGCCAGTGAAAGTATTGAATTAATGCAACGCCTCATTCAGCAACTGATCGACTCTAATCACGCCTACTTAGGTAGTGATGGCACGGTTTATTTCGCAGCAACGACCTTCCAGTCGTACGGCGCGATTAGCGGAAATAGATTAGATGCGCTCAAGCCAGGTCATCGATACGAATATACCGGCGATGGGGCAAAACGTTTTCATGCTGATTGGGCGCTCTGGAAATCCAGTGGCAATCGTACTGAAATGGTATGGGACTCCCCGTGGGGCAGAGGTTTTCCTGGCTGGCATATTGAATGTTCTGCGATGTCACTTCACTACTTACAAGGTCATGTTGATATCCATCTTGGTGGAATCGACTTGCGATTTCCACATCATGAGAACGAACGAGCCCAGAGCAATTCGGGGACACTAAGTGAAGTAACCGACCATTGGGTCCATGGCGAGCATCTTCTCTTTGAAGGACGCAAAATGTCCAAGAGCGCCGGTAATGTGGTGCTCTTGCAAGATGTGATTGATCGCGGCTTTGATCCGCTCGCGCTGCGTTTGGTCTTCTTAGAAAATAAGTATCGAAGTCAGATGGATCTGACATGGAATCAGATTTCTGCTGCCGATTCAACGCTCAAACGCTGGCGTCACAAATATCAGGAATGGTCAACTACCGAACTTCATAACGATCCCGATGTGGTTAAGGAACTCTGTAAAGAAATATTTGATTTCTTGCGAAATGATTTAGATACCCCAAGAGCACTTATCAAACTCAGAGCGATCGAGCGCGATCCGACCCTTTCTTCCCGATCAAAAATTCAACTATTTGATGAGGTAGATCGCTTCTTTGGATTAGACATTGCCAGAGTTGATCCAATAAACGCGATTGATAAAGAAGTTGAGGAGTTACTTCAACTTCGATTAGAGGCGCGGGTAGTAAAGGATTTTCCTCGCAGTGATGAACTCCGGGATCTTCTTTTGCAAAAGAAAATTAGAGTTCATGATGATCAGGGTGGCCAAAGGTGGGAAGTTATTCCTTAATCCGTAAGAGGAGGCATCGCGAATAGATCGGTCTCGCGTCCATTCTTATCATACGGTCCGCCTGCATCACCTTTTACACGAATGTAATACTCACTTCCGGTTATTCGAGTAGATAATCGCTTAGAAAACTTAAAGAGATCTCCGGTGATTATTAGTTGAGTTTTATGCGCCTTTAGCGCGGCAAGTTTCTGCGAAAGAAACGCTTCGCCATCAAATTTACTTGTTACAACGCTATCTGCCTTCACAAATGGTAACGCCATCCATTTCGATGGAACATAATTAAAGAATTTGATCAAAATCTCAATGAAGATATTGCTACTCGTCAAACTTCCATGCAGAGCCGACCTTGGGATCGCGCTCCAATAAATCTTTGAGATTTCCCAAGGTGTGCCGCTTCCAAACTCGGGGTCACCAGCCAATTGCGCCGCTCGCATAGCAACCTGGTGGGCTTTAATGTGATCAGGGTGACCATAACCCCCGTATTCGTCGTAGGTAATGAGTACTTGTGGTTTGCGATCTCGAATGATCTTGACCAATTGGCCCGCTGCTTCATCGAGGTCAGCTTGCCAGAACGATTCTGGATTCAGGTTGGGAGGTGTCCCCATCATTCCGCTATCGCGGTATATGCGACCCGGTTCCCCTAAGAAAAGATGGTCAGTGACTCCGAGTTCCTTCATTGCAGCAGCAAGTTCAGTTTCGCGATGCCCGCCTAGGGTGTTCCCCTGCTCGGCGCCAAGGTGGGCTAGTGATGGCACCAAAACTTCTCCTTCTTCACCTCGAGTGCAAGTGACAAGCGTGACTGTAGTTGCTCTGGAAATATAGCCAGCCATCGTGGCCCCATTATTGATGGTCTCATCATCGGGATGGGCATGTACCAAGAGAAGTCGATGAGAGAGCAGTTGCTTCATGGGATCATTATGAATCATGAGATAGCATCGTGCGAATGAACGATGAAAAGGTACGTCTGCCCCGCGATGAACGTCGCGCCACACTGCTTGCCGCAGCTTTAGAAGTGTTTACCGCTGCTGGTTATCATGCAGCAGCGATGGATGAGATCGCTGATCAGGCCAATGTCAGCAAACCCGTTCTATACCAACATTTCCCTTCGAAGCTAGATTTGTATTTAGCTGTTCTCGATATTCACTGCGAATATCTTGTTGCAGATATCCGCGCTGCCATCGACTCGACTAAAGACAATGCGGGGCGCGTGCTTGCAACTGTAAATGCCTACTTTGACTTCATCAATCGTGAAGGAGAAGCGTTCAGGCTTCTCTTTGAAAGCGATATGGCAGTTGAACCAAAAGTCCGCGAACGGCTTAATAAAATGTCATATGACTGCGCCACTGCGTTTAGTGAGGCGATTTCCACCGATACCGGCATATCCCACGAATCAGCGATGATGCTTGCTGTCGGATTGATTGGTACCGCCCAGACCACAGCTCGCCACTGGCTGGCTCGAAACGGAAAGATTGATCGAGATTTAGCCGTGAAACTTGTTGCTAGTTTGCAATGGCGGGGAATTTCAGGTTTCCGCAAGATCTAATCGCCACTAAACTCACACCATGGCTAAAAAAGATATCGAAAAGAAAACCTCTGTTCGAATCGGAATAAGTGAAACATCTCAGGAATTGCATTTTGACACCAGTCTTGATGCCGCCAAGGTCATCTCACTCGCAAATGAAGCGCTGAACAACGCTAAAATCTTGGAGCTTAAAGATATAAAAGATCGAGTTATCCTGGTTCCTGCCAGCAAAATTTCCTATATCGAAATTGGCGATACCACCGAACAAAAGGTTGGCTTTACCTCGTTATAACGCGCCTTCGATTCGCCTTCACTTCCAACTTTTCAAATTCGCGCGGATCAGTTTCACACTCCCCCAATTGGTTGAGTTTTCCATTGCCGTGATAATCACTAGAGCCAGTCTTTGCCAACTCAAATTGATCGGCAATTGTCTTTAACAATACTCGATTCTCATAAGTGTGATCTCGATGAAAAATTTCAATGCCATCAAGGCCGGCATCGACATAACTTTCGAAGGTAGTGGGCGAAACAACTCGAGAGCGAAGGGATGACATCGGGTGCGCGATGACCGAAACACCGCCTGCTTCTTTTATAAGGGCGATCGCAGTTTCGGGAGTCGGTGAATAATGGGAAACATAAAAGGGTGAATCGTTGTGCAAAATTTCAGCAAATACCTCCTCGCGAGATTTCATGTATCCCTTGGCGATCAAGGCATCGGCTAGATGCGGCCTGCCCAGGGTTGCACCTGCTGAGAGTTGCGCTTCAACTTCTTCCATACTGACGTGATAATTTGCCGCATTAAGCCTGGCAAGGATCTTCGCCATTCGAGTAATTCGATTTTCGCGAGTGAGTGCCATCATCTCTATCAAAGGTTGGTATGTCGGGTCAAAGAGCAAACCAAGCATGTGGACGCTGATGCCATCACTTGTCTGACATGAAATCTCGGAACCCAGAACAAGTGACAATCCCGGACGCAAATGGTTGATCGCCTCATCCCAACCGGCCATTGTGTCATGATCGGTTAGTGCAATAGTAGTTAAGCCGCTGGCAAGAGCTTTGTTTAATAACGCGGCTGGCGTATCCGTACCATCGCTGAAATTTGAATGAGTATGTAAATCAATCACTTACGCCCCTCCTCTCTTGCGGAATTCCTCAAAATGAAAATTGTACAGCCAATCAAGAGTCCAAAAATTCCCGGGATGGTCCCGGCAGATGGGTGCTGATGCAACCAGAACCAAGCGATCAAAGCAGCGATAGGAACTTCAAAGAAGACGATAAGGGAGACAACGACAGGTGACACTCGCTTTAACGCCATGTTCATAAATGTATGTCCAAAGAACTGCGCTCCGATAATCAAACCCGCAAGATAAAGCCACTGTATTGCGGAAAAATGTATTAGTGGTGAACCAGTTATTACGCCTGCAACAAGTGCGGTGACCCCACAAGTTGCGAAACAAACAGTTGTATAAGTAGATGTTGATAAAGTTTTTTGTACACTCGAACCCAAAATCATATAAACGGCGGCGAGTGCAGCACAAAGAATCCCAAATAAATCACCAACAAATGCTCGAGTTGAGACGGTGAAATCAACTCCAGTAATTAAGAAAAGCGAGGCAAAGGCTAGGAACATTCCGCCCAATGATTGAGAAGAAATATGTGCGCCTCGAAATTTCATGTAAAGCGCGGCAAAAATTGGTTGGAAAGAGGCGAGAGCGGTACCTGCCGCGACGGTTGTAAATCGCATCGCCGCGAAAAAAGCCAGAAAGTGTGCAGCAAGTATGACTCCGGCTAGCGCCGAAAGGGCTATCAATCGACCATTGTTGCGGTTACGAAGTTCGCCAGATTTAATCGCGAATGGCGCCATAATCAGCGCGCCACCAACGTTTCTCCAGAAGATGAGGGTGGGTATCGGCATAACACTCTTTGCGATCAGTGGCCCTGAAGAACCCACTCCTAGGACTCCGCCTAATAGGAGTGGGATGTCACGCCCTTTTGGAAGGGCGGTATGTTCATGGGTTCTCATGCTTACAAATTAAACATAAACCAGAATTGCGCGAGCACGCATACCGCGACAATCGCGATTATCCCGCCATAAAGAAAAAGAGCGCGTTTTCCCGCAACAAACTCGCCCATCAATTTCTTATCCCGCGCGATACCAAACATATATGCCAAGAGTGGTAGCAAGAGGATCGCGTTTAATATTTGGGAAGAGATCAATATCCAAATTAGCGATACACCTGGAATCATGATGAGTCCACCGGCAATAACAGTAATTGCTGCGAATGTCAGGTAGAAAAGCGGTGCTTCTTCAAACTTGTCATCGAGAGCCGCGGGTGATCCGGTCAAATCGCTCACCGAATATGCCGTCGATAGTGGGAGGATCGAAGCAGCAAGTAACGCAGCTCCGATAAGGCCGATTGCAAAAATATCTTTCGCGAGCGTGCCAGCCAATGGTTGCAATGCTCGAGCTGCCTGAGATGCATCGGTGATATTTGTGATGTGTTGGTGATTCAATGTTGCTGCGCAGGTGATGATAACGAAAAATCCAATAACGCCCGTAAGTAATGACCCCACCCAGACATCGGCCCGAAGTAATTTAAGGTCAGAGCGTGTCAACCGCTTATCGACTGCATAAGACTGGATAAAGGCCAGACCCCATGGCGCTAGCGTCGTACCAAGTGTTGCAGTCGCGATACTAATCGCGCCACGATTAAAAGGCATCGAAGGAACAACCATGCCATGTAACGCCGCCCCCCAATGAGGATGAGACATAAAGCCGGCAATCACATAGGAGATAAAGACCGCCGAAAGAAGGAAGAAAACTCGTTCGGCCTTCTTAAAGGTGCCACGAAGCACCAAAGCCGAGATAAAGAAACCAGTAAGAGGAACGGTGATGTATCTCGAAATCCCAAAGAGCTGTCCAGCAGCGGCAACACCAGCAAATTCTGCAGTCATTGTTCCCACATTGGCCAAGATCAGGGCAACGGCGCTAAAACTTCCAGCGCGCGCGCCATACTTTTGACGAACCAATCCGAGAAGTCCCTGACGAGTGACAACACCGATCCGTGCACCAAGATCTTGGAACACTACCAATGCGATCGTTGAGACAACTAAAGTCCACAAAAGACGATAACCAAATTGCGCTCCGAGTTGGGAATAAGTCGTGATTCCCGCTGGATCATCATCAGAAAGCCCGGCAATTACTCCAGGTCCCATCACAGCAAGAAATGCAGCGATGCGAAGTTTACGTCCTGTCGGAATCGTTACATTGCTCACGCGCGAGTTACGCCACTTTGTGAGAATCTTCCACGATTCTGAGAGAGTGCATCGACCAAATCATCGGCAAGAATTCGGCCAATTGGCTTGTTTTTAGCATCAATAACAATGATCGAAGAGCCCCGGTTATTTGAAAATTCTTCCACAACTTCGTTGATCGGAGTTTGGCTCGTCACAGCGGTGGGATATGGTTTTGCAATCAATTCTGAAACCAGACTTTTAATGTCTACCGCTAGCAATTCAACCGTTTGAATGTGATCAAGAAGTTTTCCCTTGCTATCAACAACCACTACACCGTCTGAACTTTCGCGCTCTCGGTTTTCGACCAGGAGCTTAAGGGCGGCACCGACAGTCTCGCTCTCTTTAACGATCAAGATATGCGTGGTCATGATTCCACCTGCTAACTCTTCGTCAAAAGAAACCAAATGACGCAACTGTTTAGCAGTCGTGCTTTCCATTGCGTTGAGAATGCTCTCGCGATGTTCATCCTCGAGATCCCGCAGTACTTCGGCAGATTCATCAGGTTCCATACGAGAAAGTAACTCTGCAGCTAGTTCGGCAGTTAAACCGCGGAGCGTACCTTCGAGTTCATCATCTTCCATCTCTTCAAGAGCATCGGCGGCAAGATCGGGATCCAACATCTCAATCAGTGCACCTCGCTCTCGGCCAGCAAGATCTTCAATTAAATCGGCGAGGTCAGCTGGGCGAAGTTGGCTTAATGCGGCCCTTGTTCCAGAAGTGCGAACTACTCCCGTTGAATCTGTGAGAGATGCAACAGATGCCCAATCGATAACATGATCAGGAGTGGGGCGCCTTGAGAGCGAACCAGGAAATAATCGGCGGAGAAATGACATGAAAGAAATATCAACACCGATGACTCGAATCTCTTTATTAAATGGTGCCAAATAAAGATCTGAAGTGCGAACAACTCGAAGTCCATCAACATCGACAATCTGATGATCGAGGACATCGGCATCTAGAAGTGATTCACCAGGACGACGAGAGAAAGGTTCGAGATTAATTTTGCTCGATGAAAGCGTGATTGAACTCGGGGTGAGATGTGAAATGCGCGCACCGTTTAAAAAAATTTTGCGGTTATCAACCTTAACGATCAAACCTGATACCGGAGGATAAATCTCTTCGCCATGACGGACAACTACATCAACAAGACGACCGATCTCTCGACCTTCAGGATCAAGAACGGGGCGACCAATCAATCCCGCGAGTGAAACCAAAGAATCTCGAACGCCCTTTCGTGAGATCAATAGATCACTACGTCCCACTAACCGCTTTGCGACAGTGTTAATCGCGGCAACTGGGGGACGTTTCACCCCGTCAGTCTACGGGCTCAAAGGACTACTAAATGGGAACGGCTTATGTATGAAGTGAGAGTGGCACTCCGACCAACGATCGGGGGCTAATCATCAGCCTCGTTAAGAGTTCATCAAAGATTTTCTTTATAGGGCTGTCGGGAGCAACTACATATACCGGCGTTCCCGCATTTCCCCCATCTTGGAGTTGACTATCAAATGGAATCTTGGCGAGGAGAGGGACATCGGCACCTACTAATGCACTGAGTCTTTTAGCAGTTTCCAGGCCGCCACCACTACCAAAAAGTGCAATCGGTTCCCCGCAATGAGGGCATGGACTTTCTGACATATTTTCAACAACGCCAAGAACCCGTTGCTTCAATTGGAATGCAATTCGGCCAGCACGCTCTGCTACCTCGGCCGCAGCGACCTGCGGCGTTGTGACAACAAGAATTTCTGAACGAGGAATCAATTGCCCCAGTGAAATTGCAATATCGCCCGTGCCAGGGGGTAGATCCAGTAGTAGCAAATCCAAAGCGCCCCAATAGGCATCGCTCATCAATTGTTCTAATACTCGATGGAGCATCGGTCCGCGATAGGCGATGGGATCTTCGCGATTGGGTTTAAACATCTCCATGGAAACAATCTTTACGCCATGGTTTTCAACTGGAATAAATGTTTGATCAATGGCTGTTGGTCGTTGATCCAAGATGCCCATCAATCTGGGAATTGAATGTCCAAAGACATCAGCATCCAATATTCCAACATTTAATCCTCGCGCGGCTGCAGCTGCAGCAAGATTTGCGGTGATAGAAGATTTACCGACTCCACCTTTTCCAGAGGCAATACCAATAACACGAGTCAGGCAATCATCCTGTGCAAATGGATTAAACTTTTCGCGACCACCCCGAAGCAACTTTTTAACTGCTTCGCGTTCTTCATCTGTCATGACACCAAACTCAATTGAAACTGAGTTGACACCTTCAATTGCAGTAACCGCTTCGGTGATATCAGAGTGCAAACGATCTCGCATTGGACAGCCACTAATAGTTAATTTAATAGTTAGCGTGGCGATCCCATCACCAAAACTAACTGACTCAACCATGCCTAGATCTGGTAAGGGGCGATGAATCTCGGGGTCTTGTACCCGCGCTAACGCTGCGTGAATCAGGGTAAGAACATCTTGTGTCATGAGAGCACTCTACGATTCTATTGAGATGCTATTTAGAAGCAGCGAGTGTGAGTTGCACCGTTTTAGTCACAGTCCCACGCTGATACTTCAAAGTAATGGTATCTCCGATTGAATGAGATCGGATCGCCACGATGAGATCGTCCGCTGTTGCAATATCCACTCCATCGATTGCAAGGATGATGTCACCCGAGCGAAGACCAGCTTTGGATGCAGGACCGTCAGCTAAAATGGAGTTTGTAAGATCTGCAATTTTTGCACCAGGTCCCGCGAAAGTTGAATCCAATGACATGCCAACGATTGGATAATGAGAACGGCCAGTCTTGATCAATTGGTCTGCCGTCGTTTTAGCCTGATTTATCGGGATTGCAAATCCCAATCCAATAGAACCAGGTTGACCCGCAAATGAATTACCAAGGGAGGCAATCGCGGAGTTAACAGCAATTACAGCACCAGTGGCATCCACGAGTGGTCCACCGGAATTGCCTGGATTAATAGCAGCATCAGTTTGAAGAGCATCAATAAATGCACTCTCACCCGCCGTATTATCTGAACTTGTGGTTACTGGTCGATTCTTCGCCGAGATAATTCCTGATGTAACCGTTCCTTGTAACCCAAGCGGAGATCCAATTGCAATAACAGGATCACCTACCTGCACATTATTGCTGTTGCCTAAGACGAGAGCAGGTGCGCCAGTAACATCAATTTTTAATACCGCGAGGTCGTAGGAAGTATCGCGACCAACAACGGTTGCCGTGTACTCCTGATTATTTGAAAGTTTGACCGTGATCTTTGTTTTAGCGAGAACAGCGGCTTCGATCACATGATTGTTTGTCATGATGTAACCATTGGTCTCTATAAAAAACCCTGATCCAGTGTCGCTTCCATTGCTGGTACTTGAATCCACTTCAACAACAGATGGGGAAACGCGAGCTGCAATTCCAGCAATTGAATTTGGCGCACGATCAATTACTTGACTTGAGGAAATTAAATGCGGGGAATTATCAAATGCAACTTTACCGATAAGCGCTCCAACTACCCCTGCAATCAGTGACATCGCAAGTGCCATATACCAAGTAACTTGGAGTGCGCGTTTGATTGGTGAGGAAGGAGAAAAGGATTGAGCCAGTGGTTGGCTATCTGAAACCCACCATGGGGTCTGCGCAGGAGTTTTTGGCTCAGTTTCTGACATAGGTATTTTTAGTTCTGTTTCTGCTGTGGGTGGATCGACCTCGGACATGTTCATACTCTATAAGTCGTTTTAACATTAGTCGATTAAAGCTTGGTCGCGAGAAGTACTCCACCGCCTAATGGAAGAATAGATGAACTCCACCGCGAATCCTCTTTCACTGCTCGAATTCCATCACGACGAGAGATACTTTCAAAATCGCGTTGCGTGGGATCCGCAACTTTGCCACCGCTCAGCGCTTGATCAACAAAGAGAATCCCGCCTTTTCGTAATAGACGATAGGACTCATGAATCACATCCATCAAATCTGCGGCAGGCTGCACAACTATCAAGTCATAATTGTTATCTGCAAGTTTGCCTACAACTTCCATAATAATTCCTGTGATGAGCCGAAACCGTTGTGGCGAGATTCCAGATTCTTCGAAAATAGTACGAGCGGCCGCGGCATGCTCGCGTTCGGTATCAATTGATGTGAGAACAGTTTCTGGCGCCGCGCCAGAGAATAACCAGAGCCCGCTCACCCCTGATCCAGTACCAATTTCGACGATGGATTTTGCCTTCAAAGTTTCAACAACAAAGCGAAGTAATCCGCCTACTGCTGGTGTGGGGTCTACTGTTCCGAGTTCTTCTGCGTTGGTTCGAGCTTGTTGCATAAAAATATCTTCACGGACAAAGCTTTCGGCGTAAGCCGACATATCTCCGCGGTTAGGGATCATGACAGAGAGGCTAGCCACTCAATGAGTAATTGGGTACCAAAACCGGTACCACCTTTCACGAATTCACCGGAATCAACTTCAGAACGGGCGGGCCCGGCAATATCTAAATGCACCCAGTTCTGTGCGCCTACAAATTGTTCCAAAAAGAGCGCTGCGGTCACCGAACCTGCGCTAAAACTCTTAGCAGATGCATCGTGATTAAAATCTGCAACAGAACTATCTAGTGCAGGAATGTAATCATCAACCAGCGGCATGGGCCAGACTCGATCGCCAATGCGATCTCCGATCTCGTGCAATTTTGCCGTGAGTTTGTGATTGCGCGAAAACATCGCTGCGTATTGCCTTCCCAAACCGAGAGTCGCCGCTCCAGTGAGCGTTGCAATGTCGAGTAAATAATCTGGTTTCAATTCTAGATTGGCATAGGCCAGACCGTCTGCGAGAACTAAGCGACCTTCTGCATCAGTGTTGATTACCTCAACAGTGGTGCCTCCATATTGTGTGATGACATCTGAAGGGCGTTGCGCCGTTCCCGAAACCATATTTTCGGCGCACATCATTAACGCAGTCACTCGAACCCGAGAATTGATCTTCGCCATCGCGATCGTTGCCGTCAAAATTGCGGCTGCCCCTGCCATATCGCTCTTCATTGGGATCATTAGATCGTAAGGGCGCTTTAGTGAAAGTCCACCGGTGTCATAGGTGACACCTTTACCAACAAGAACGACGTGTGGCCAATTAGTACTTCCCGCCGGCTCATAAGTAACTTCGATAAGTCGTGGTAATGAATTCGTTGATGAATTTCCAACCGCCTTCAGGCCGCCGAATTTATCAAGTTCACGACCCTTCTTGACAACTACTCGCAATGCATTTGATTTGGCTTTGCGTACTAATAACTTTGCTTGATCTGCCAGCCAAGCTGGGTTCTTGATGTTCGAAGGAGTGTGGATCAAATCACGAGTTTCCCATGTGGCGTCCGCCAAGATGCTTGCGCGTTCTATCGCCTCTGAAAGCGTTTCACTAAAAGTAAAGGATGTCGCGCCTTTTGCACGTGCGCTCTTATCGCCCTTTGAGTAATCGCTCTTAATGCTCCATCCATATTGCGACAACGAAAGTGCAACAATGTGCGCGAGCGCTTCGTCATATCCAGCAACGAAAGTACTAAATATTGAGTAGCCCGACGATTTCACTTTGCGGCCCAGAGCGGCCCCAGCTTTTCTGGAATCTTCAATCCCACCGGATGCGAATCCCAAGATAAAAAGTCGAGTGAGATTTCCACTTCGAAGCAGTGGGATTTCAATGATCTCACCAGCCTTGCCAGTGAAATCTGGCCAATCAGCGAGGATCTCTGAAAAACTTTGATTGCATTTTGCCAGCGCTATGCTGGAAAGCATCTGACCCGCCAGCGTAGATGTCCCCAAAGTGGGAGCGCCATCGCCTAAATAGACCGGTACAACCAACGCATGGAATTCTTCAAGATCAACAGCACTCATCGAACCGACGCTTTTAAAGGTTGGCTGCGGTAGGTGCATAAGTGACTCTATTTCTTAACGAGCGCTACTGCCGCCTGAAGCGCGTTACCAAGATTGGTAGCTTCTTCAACATTGAGTTCAACGACCAGACGGCCGCCGCCTTCGAGCGGAATACGCATCACCAGGCTACGAGCCTCTTTGGTGACCTCCATGGGACCATCGCCGGTACGTGGTTTCATGGCTGCCATGGTGAAACTCCCTTACCTCAAAAAACCTTAAAGATTCTAATTACCTAAAACCCTTGGGAGAAGTATCTCGCATCAAGGGAAAGGTGGGAAATCGAGGGCGGCTAGTAAGCGTTTTTTGCCGCCATCAATTACCGAAGCCACTGCTTTATCGGGAACTCCAAGTGTTATTGCGATTTCACCGGTCTGCATCCCTTTGAGGTAGTGCAGGGTCAAGATAAAGCGCTCCTCTTCGGGCAAACTCGCTATCAAGTCGGCAATAGACGGCACGGACTTCACAGATGCCAGATTACTAGTTGAATAACCAAAGTTGTGCGGCTGCGCAACATTCTCGGCAAATCTGTAGTAAACGGCCCTATAAGGTCATTTGATAGCGTTGCCACATGAGAAAAGGCTCCAAGTGACAAAAGGGTATGGCAGCGGTGTCGCGACAATTGCAGCAAATGGTGATCTCCTAGATTGCTGGTTCATGCAAGTTGAACTAAATCCAATAACCACCATCGCCGATCGCTCTGCTTTGTTGACCGCTGATCCGCTCCGAGGTGTCACGAAAGAGGCGATCGATATAGAGATTGATCTCGATAGTGCGCCAGCTTCGGCTGCCGATGCCTACCTTCGTCTGCACCTCCTATCTCATCGACTTGTGAAGCCACACGGTCAAAATCTGGATGGAATTTTCGGGCTACTCACAAATGTTGCCTGGACATCGGCAGGACCATGTTCTCTTGTTGATTTTGAACTCACCCGCGCCAAACTTCGGGCCGCACACGGCAACCTCACGGTTTATAGCGTCGACAAGTTCCCACGCATGGTGGATTACGTAGTTCCCGAAGGCGTACGAATCGCAGATGGTGATCGCGTCAGGCTTGGTGCATATCTGTCTTCCGGAACAACGATCATGCATGAAGGATTCGTTAACTTCAACGCGGGAACTCTAGGTAATTCAATGGTTGAAGGTCGCATTAGTTCGGGGGTTGTTGTCGGCGATGGAAGCGATGTCGGAGGTGGCGCATCCATCATGGGAACACTCAGTGGCGGCGGTAAGGAGGTAATTGCGATCGGAGAGCGTTGCTTACTCGGTGCAAACTCTGGACTTGGAATTTCACTTGGTAATGATTGCGTTATTGAATCCGGCACCTACATCACCGCAGGGTCGAAGATCACTCTTCCCGATGGCACAGTTGTTAAAGCGCGCGAACTATCTGGTGCAAGCAATTTAATCTTTAGACGCAATTCTCAATCTGGAAATCTTGAAGTAGTTCCTAAAGTTGGCGGATGGAATGGACTCAACTCAATATTGCATGCCAATTAGTACGATTACTCGACCGTAAGTTTAATCGGTACTGCTTTTAGAGCTTGGCTCACGGGACAATTTTCTTTAGCGTTATGTGCGATTGTCGAGAAACCTGCCGCATCCAATCCAGGAACGTCTCCGCTGACATGCAGGCGTATTTCAGTGATTCCAGTTCCGGGCTTAAAATCCACTTCTGCAGATGTGCGAAGTTGTGTTGGTGGTGTTCCATCTTCCGTTAATGCATGGGACAGAGCCATTGCAAAACATGAAGCATGGGCTGCGGCAATTAATTCCTCTGGACTTGTTACGCCATTAGGTTCTTCACTACGCGCAGGCCAGGAAATATTAAAAATTCCAATCTTGGAAGAATCCAAAGAAACCTTACCTTTGCCAGCAGTAAGACTGCCCTCCCAAATTGCTGAAGATTTACGTGTTGTAGTCATTTGGACTTCCTCCTCAGAATGTAAAATATTTTGTGATGGGACTATCTTAAGTCCAATAATTACTAACGCCAGTAGATCTTCCAAGCGGAAATGTTCGGATTCCAATCGAATGAAACATAAATACAGCATCGCGTTGACTCGGGGGAAGTTGTAAGTTCGAATCCCACGAGGCGCACTTGGCTGCCCACCAAGATCATCTTTTCCAAACTTTCTCCTTAAGGTGATGAAAATATAAGTGGTTGCGGTACGGTGCTTCGGCTGTTTTGCTGCAAGTTTCGGTACCGATTCCGAGATGAGACAATGAATACATGGCAAACCTACGCGAATATTTCTTCAAGGAGTTGGAAGGCTTCAGTTTTCGGAGTGATTTAACGCTCACGACCTCCGCAGGGGAAAAGATTGAAGTCGTTCAGCAGATAAACTTCGACACACTTGCCGGGGTCAACTTTGTTTCTTACTTCTTCCCAGCGGGCACATTCACGCTCTCGCTAGCAAGGTACCTCCTGGATGACCTATCGGTGGCACTTGATCGCGCCTATAGCAATCTAAGTGCAAAGGTGTCACATCCGGTTTCGGATCCCGAAGGGGTAATAGTGGGCGACCAACCGTTTTCGGGTCGTGTCTTCATGTACGTGGACGACTACGTTGATGACTCGGTTAGAGCTGAGTTGACTGAGTACGGGTTTCGGAGCGGTGCTCGTCTAAAGTTGCGGGATAGACGACACTCCGATTTCTGCACCGAACACGAAATCCCTTGGGCCTTCATCAGTCACGACTCAAGAGACAAAGATGATCTAGCTCGACCCCTTGCCGAAAAGCTAAGTTCGATGTTGTGCCCCGTATGGTATGACGAATACTCAATGGGCGTCGGTGACAGCCTACGAGAATCGATCGACAATGGAATACGCGACGCAAAGAAATGCATAGTCGTGCTATCGCACAACTTCTTCAGCAATCCGGGCTGGACCAAAGCCGAATTCAACGCAGCGATGGGCAAACATGTCGCTTCCGGCGGTGCAGTAATTCTTCCGATCTGGCACGGCGTCTCAAGAGAAGAAGTGTTCGAGTACAGCCCCATGCTCGCGGACATAGTCGGCCTGCCTTCGACACCGGACATTGACGAGATGGCTCGTCGGTTGTTCCTGAAGCTCGAGCCACGGTCGAGCTAATCTAGCCAGAAACACGTCCGTAATCCACACATTGTTGGGCTTTGCGCCTCGCGGTAACTTATATGGGTCTAACTAACCGACCTCCCATACTCAAGGGACTTGAAATTGGGAGGTCGGACGTGCGCTCTGTGAAATCCCCAATTAAACTCTCTAGAGAGACACATCTCTCGCCACATGAGAAACATATGTCATGGAATAGGACCCCTTCAAGCACACTTTGTCACAGTATGAAGCGAGCAATCTGTAAGACAATTGCATGTGTGCCATAATTGGCGAACCATCGGTTTGGCAGGCAAAGGGATTTAACCTCCGGGTTGAATCCCTTTGTTATTTAATATCCACACCCTTCAGTTACTCACATTATCTAATTGTGAAAGTAACCAAAAATAGTTGTCACCAAGATACTTCTCAGGCGCCGTTGGTGTGGTGTAATTGGCAGCACATATGTTTTTGCCAAACCTATGGTGCGGGTTCGAACCCCGTCGCCAACTCCGCAGTCTCACAAGGGTTTTACTGATCGATTGGCAACGGTCTTCTTGGTAAAGCGAGGCGAGCAGGGGTCTTGGGAGAAATCCTAGGACCTCTTTTTAATTCCAAGAGTGAGGGTTGACTCCCAGTGCCCAGATTCATCCCACAAGGTGCTCGGATCAACCAATGGCAAGGCATCTGCAAATTTTTATGCGAAAATACTTGAATGTCGATCGATTCCTCATTAGTCAGAACTTTAAATGCTTGGGGAGAACACCATAAATCTCTAGTTCGTATATGTTCGAACGACCTCGTTTATGTGGTGATCTTGCTAGCGGTTCTCTGGTATTTCGTCGTGATGCTCAAAGGACATTCCATAAATCGGGGTTGGAAAGATTTAGTAGTAAATCTTTTAGTTAAAGGCATTGTCATTTTTGCCTTACCTGCAGGAATTGCCATCCTGATTTCTGAAACAATTTCCTTAATCTATGTCCGCCAGCGCCCTTTTGTAGCGGTTTCTGGAGTGAAATTGCTTGTTCCTCACGGGGCTGACGGAGGAATGCCTTCGCATCACGTTGTATTTATGGCGGCATTGATTGCTTCTGTTTACATTTATCAAAAAAGGCTTGCAACTTTACTTGCAGTTTTGACAGTGATCACCGGTATCGCACGTGTAGCTGCCGGAATTCACTACCCAAGTGACATTGTGGCGGGAGCAGTCTTAGGTGTGGGAATTGCCTATTTATACCGCTGGTGCCTGCTGAAATTTATTGACGAAAAACGTCTCGATTTAGTAGCCAGGTAGTGCAATTTCGAACCACGAAGACGGAATCCTTAACTTTGTCTTGAAATCCCCCACCGATAATTGCGCAGTCGCTCCAGTGCTTGATGTAGCTGTGACTACCGTTGCGCTGTTACTTACGGATCGTGCCGTAATTGCCAACGTCACTACATCAGGAAGATTAAATGCGGTAGCAACATCCTTCTGAATGAGCACACGTTGCCAATGCGCATATTGTGGATTTAAGAAAATATCTAAACTCCATGGATCTTGCACATTGGTCAGATATGGAAAGGCAGTTCCCCATACATCGGCGCTCCTCTGTGTCTGACCACCATCGGATGAGAAGAAGTAAACAGAGATCGGTTTTCCTTGGAAATAAATAGCTTGCGCATCCGATGGATCTGTTTCTGTCGAGGCGACAGCGGCCTTCCAATTTTGCCCGGCACCCGATTCAGACTCTTTAGCATAACCAATATATGCCTGGTCGTACTTCGTGTTATAAACATTGCAATCACATGCTTTGCGAAGAGTTAGATGTGCCAATCCATAAGTGCGCGAAGCGATTGCTTGAGCCTGAAGAGCCGCAGGTAACCAACTTGAAGACATCTCGCTAATACCTAAAACATACTGATCAATTGTCATGGTGTCGGTTATTTCGATCTTATTTCCAACTACTTTCAATTGAACTATTCCATAACGAAGTTGAATTGATCCAGAAGTTGTACTCACCTTAATCACGGAATAGGGGTCACCTCCCACAGTTGCGGGGAAGGTACTGGTACCAGTCCAGTAAATGTTCCAAAGCGTTTGTGCTTGATATTTCAGAGTTGGCAATCCCTTATTAAACATCGAGGCAGCAATTTTCTTTCCGATCAACGAGAATTTATAGATGCTGGTAGAAACTCCTAGCCCACCGTTATTTAGAGAGCCATCAGGGTTTGAAGTGAGATCTACATTTGAATGTGAGAATCCCGAAGCAACAGCGATAGTCGCAGAACTCACCCGATGGGCGATATTGACTCGGATCAGTTGGGTGTCGGGAACTGAAACTATTTGAGTGCCAGGGAACCAATAATTGAGTATGTATTGTGCACTCTGGCCTTCCATAGCCTGTCCTTCTACGCCAATCTGGCTCATGCCAACGCCATGACCAAAGCCGGAACCCGTAAGAACGAAATGTGGTGGCACAGTTGCGCCAAATGCAGTGGTTGGGAGTATCGCGAGAATTAGAGCTAATGCAATGCGTTTCATTGTTCAATCAGATCTTTAGGTGAAGTTAGAAAACCGATCCCCCATGAAAAGTGCATCGTTGCAAGAATTGCTGGCAATGCGATCTTCTCGCGTAAATTCTTGCCAATCACAAATGAACCAATGAGATTTCCTAGCAAATAGAGCGCCGCTGGCAAATAGAAAATTGGATTCACCGATGCGCCTAACACGATTGAAAGTATTGAAACTACAACAGCAATTGGCGACGCCAAATATCGAAAATTAACTGTCCCCTTGTGGCTGCGAATAACAACCCGTCGCCACCGGCCATATTCGAAATATTGTTTTGCGAGCGCTCGCAAAGTAGGGCGAGGTCTATAAGTTACAACTAATTCTGGATCAAACCAGATCGTCCCACCCGCTTGGCGCAGCCGAAAATTTAGCTCCCAATCCTGCGCCCGCGTAAAACGTTCGTCATAACCACCAACAGCAAGCAGCGCAGCTTTACTGAAAACACCAAGATAGACGGTGTCTGCTGGACCTGCATTGCCGCCCACATGAAAACGCGCAGCACCGACTCCAAGTGGTGATCTCATAGCGGTTGCAACCGCTTGCTCAAATCCACCTTGGCCCGAAGCCGCCATAACGCCACCAACATTAACGGCGCCGGTCTGATTCATGACCTCTACTGCGCTGGCAATATAAGTCGGCGCAATTTCTGCGTGGCCATCTATTCGACAAATGATTGAATACTGCGCCTGTGCAATTGCCAGATTGAGCGCTGCTGCAGTCCGACCGGTTGGATTATCGACCAGGACTATTCGCGGATCGCTGGCCGCTAGGGCAGTAGCAATTTCATTTGTCTTGTCCGTCGATGGCCCAAGGGCCAAGATGACTTCCAGCGGCCCGTCGTATTTCTGCCCCAAGATCCCCTGAATTGCACCCGCTAGGTAGCGCTCTTCATTCAAAATCGGCAGGACTACCGAAACTCCTGGGGGCAATCCAGCAGGAGTTTGCTTCGAATTTACATCGCTTTGACTCATACAGCGCTCACCGTACCGTTCCGCCCGACTACTATCGGCTCAATGAGCCTCCGAATCTCTGTGATTGGTACTGGATATCTCGGGACCACACATGCCGCTTGCATGTCGAGCCTCGGTTTTGAGGTGGTCGGCATTGATATCGACCCCGTAAAAATAGAAAATTTGGCAAGTGGCACAATCCCATTTTACGAGCCTGGGCTGCAAGAACTTCTCCAAAGTGAACTGGCGTCGGGTCGCCTTAAATTTTCATCGAATATCAACGAAATCAAAGAGTGCGACGTTCACTTCATCTGCGTAGGCACCCCGCAAATAAAGGACGGTCTCGCCGCTGACCTGACATACCTCAATGCTGCCGTCCACGCGATCGCTCCCATTATTAAATCTGGCTCACTCGTCGTCGGAAAATCTACAGTTCCCGTTGGAACTGCCGCCAAACTTCGCGAACACCTATTGTCCATTAATCCCGAAACTGATCTGGCTTGGAATCCTGAATTTCTGCGCGAGGGATTTGCAGTTGAAGATACTCTCAAACCCAATCGGTTGGTTGTGGGAGTAGCTAATCCACATGCAGAAGAAGTCTTGCGCGAGGTGTACGCCAAGAATCTACAGGAAGATACTCCTTGGATAGTTGCCGATCTTCCAACATCTGAACTTGTGAAGACTGCTGCAAATTCATTCCTCGCAACCAAGATTTCGTTTATCAATGCAATGGCAGAAATGTGCGAAGCGGCGGGCGGGGATGTCACGGTCCTGGCAAAAGCAATTGGTTATGACCCGCGAATCGGTAGTCGTTTTCTGCAAGCAGGTATCGGATTTGGTGGCGGATGCCTTCCAAAAGATATTCGCGCATTTATGGCCAGAGCGCAAGAACTTGGCGCCGAGAACGCACTCGGATTCTTGCGAGAAATCGATTCCATCAACTTGCGCGCGCGCTCCAGAATGATTGATCTGGTTCGAAAGGATTTGAACGAAGATCTAGTCGGTCGTAAAATCGCCGTACTTGGAGCAGCGTTTAAACCAAATAGCGATGATGTCCGCGACTCGCCTGCTTTAGATATTGCGGCGCAAATTCACGCTGCGGGCGCTGTTGTGACTGTTCATGATCCAAAGGCAATCGAAAATGCGCGCAAACTTTTGCCAGCACTCACATATTCCGAAAGCATTGACGAGTGCGTACGCGGAGCTGAATTAGTTTTACATCTCACAGAATGGAAGGAGTACCGCGAGATCGACCCCACAAAACTTATTACTCTTGTCGCAAATCCGATCATGATTGATGGTCGTAATGCTCTCGACCGCGATTTATGGCGTAGCGCTGGTTGGCGAGTACGGGCATTGGGGCGCAGCGATAATTAAAAGCCAGTTCGGCTATTTCGTTTTGCGTTAAGCGCTTTACCTTTTTCTAGTGAAGCAGTTCTAGCACTTTCCATCAATCCACCTATTTTCGTAGCGATCGCTATATCGCTAACACCCAAAATTCGAGCAGCTAGTAATCCTGCATTCTTTGAGTTACCAACACCGACAGTGGCTACAGGAACACCGGCAGGCATTTGCACGATAGAAAGTAGTGAATCCATTCCATCTAATACTTTGAGTGGAACTGGCACGCCGATAACGGGAAGTGTCGTTGCGGCAGCAATCATTCCAGGCAAATGTGCCGCGCCGCCGGCGCCAGCAATTATCACCTTGTAACCAGCGGCAACTGCGCCATGCGCGAACGCCAACATTTCATCAGGGGTTCGGTGGGCGCTAATTACATCTACATCATAACTAATTCCGAGTTCGTCCAAAATAATTGCTGCATCATTCATGACGGGCCAATCTGAATCTGATCCCATAACAATCGCTACATCTTTACTCATCGATGGCTCCGCTCAGATAATCAACTGCGTGGCTTACTTCAGATCTTAAGTGTAGAAGATCGCTGCCAAGGAGCGTGACATGACCGACCTTACGTCCTGGGCGCAACTCCTTCATATATTGATGGATCTTCAGAGCGGGAGTTCGCGCCATTAGATGCAGATACGGCCGATACAAATCCGAACTCTTCTCGGTATCAATTCCGATGATGTTTCCCATAACGGCGAAGGGCGCGACTAGCGAGGTATCGCCAAGGGGAAGATCAAGGATGGCACGTAGATGCTGCTCGAATTGGCTTGTCACCGCGCCTTCAATGCTCCAGTGACCCGAGTTATGAGGTCGCAGCGCAAGTTCATTAATGATCAAGTGGTCGCCGAGAACAAAAATCTCAACTGCCATGACTCCTACAAGATCAATTCCTTGCGCAATCTTTAAGGCTATCTGAACGGTTTGAAAGGCTAGAGCTTGGGATAATTCTGGAATTGGCGTAACAGTTTGTGTGCATATTCCATCCCGTTGCGCCGTCAGAGTCGGTGCCCATGTAGCGGCTTGGCCGTGCGGTGACCTAGCAACCATGATGGCAATCTCGTAATCAAAGTTAAGTTTTTCTTCCAACAAAAGAGTTTCGCCAATTGAGCGATGTAACTCCAGCAACTCCTCCAAATTGTTGATTACAAAAACACCACGTCCGTCATATCCCCCCGAAACGCTCTTTGCAATTAGTGGGAAATCCAATTCCACTGCTCCGCCGTTAAAGGCTTGCCATGCAGGATTTGGCAGCCCAAGTTCTTCCATCTTTTGACGCATCAATAATTTATTCTGACTGAAGGCAAATGAACTTGCGCGCGGAAATACTTTGACGCCGGATGATTCAAGTGCTGCGATCAAATCCTGCGGTACAAGTTCATGTTCAAAAGTCACCACATCGCACTGTGCTGCCCATTCAAGTACCGCGCTGGTGTCGACAAGTTTTCCAACCACATGAGACGCAATTTGTGCGCCGCTTTCAGTTGCAGCGCCAGCAAAAAGTGTGAGCGAAATTCCTAAGTCCACAGCGGGCGGCACCATCATTCGCGCAAGTTGGCCGGCACCGATAACGCCAACCACCGGGAAGTTCACTCTAGTGAGTTTAGCGAGAATGCTGAGTTTAGCGAAGATGGCGAAGATCTCCGACGTTGATCACATCACCATTTTCTAGGAGCAACTCCCCCTCCCCTGTTATGCCCACTGCCCGTCCTTTAATAGTTCGAGCGTCTGGAAGTAAAACTGAGACTTCCAAGCCAATCGTCTGGGAATGCGCTCGATATCGCGGCATAAGATCAACCCCAGAATCCCAGTCCAGATAGTGTTCTTGAAATGTCTGCAATATTTTGGGTAAGAGTTCACTTCGATCAATTTCGAGTCCTGTGGTGATAAAAATTGATGAAGCAGTTTCGACCGGCAACTCATCAGGCTTCGTTGTTACATTTATTCCAATTCCTACGATGATGCCTGCGCCAAATCGTTCGCATAAAATTCCGCACACTTTTCCTGATTCGCTTAATACATCGTTAGGCCACTTGGTAAAGAATTCTTGAGTCTTTGTCATTTCATTCAAGGTTTGAGCAACTGCGATTCCTGCGATCAGTGGAATCCATCCCCACTCGGTAGCGCGCGTTGGCTCAATGTAAAACGAGAAAAGCAGTGCAACCTTAGGTTCGGATTCAAAGGTACGATCCAATCGGCCACGACCAGCACTTTGAAATTCTGCAACTACGCAGTCCCCGTTACTGACCAGTTCGTTTTTCAATTCATCCTGTGTGGAACGAACTACTGGCAATACTCGTACTCGCCAGTAATCCGAAGGTATTGCAGAAGAAATTTTGGATTGATCGAGATGAGCACGTATCACGAGCGCCCTCTTCACTAGTAAAGTATGGATGTGACTGAGCGAGGAAATACTACAGCCGACAAGATCAAAGATTTGAGCGCACGCCTTGCGAGTGCCGCGCAAAGTGGAACTCCTGCCGCGATCGAGAAGCGACATGCTGCCGGAAAATATACTGCGCGCGAACGAATCATGAAGTTGGTCGACGAAGATTCCTTTATTGAGTTCGATGCATTCGGGGCTCATCACTCTGATAAATTTGGCATGAACAAGACGCATCCATATGGCGATGGAGTAATTACAGGTTACGCCACGATTGATGGTCGTACCATCGCGCTTTCGTCGCAAGATTTTATGATCTTTGGTGGTTCACTCGGTGAAACCATGGGCAAAAAAATTGTGAAGATTATGGATTTCGCGCTAAAGAGCGGAATTCCAATGATTGGTCTTAATGATTCCGGTGGCGCTCGTATTCAAGAAGGTGTTGCCTCCCTTAGCCAATATGGCGAAATTTTTAAACGAAATGTTCGATCATCTGGCGTTATCCCACAAATATCAGTGATCTTGGGACCGTGCGCCGGTGGCGCTGTTTACTCCCCAGCAATTACAGATTTCACCATCATGGTGGATCAAACTTCACATATGTTTATTACCGGGCCTGACGTTATCAAGGCAGTCACTGGCGAAGAAGTTGGAATGGAAGAACTTGGCGGGGCAACAACTCACAACACCAAGACCGGCAACTCGCATTATTTAGCTGACAACGAAGATGCCGCGCTTGAGTATGTAAAAGCGCTACTCTCATTCTTGCCGAGCAACAATCTAGATGATGCGCCGATACTTCGTGCCACCGAATCACATAGTGTCGCCCCGACGGACCGTGCCTTGGATTCATTGATTCCAGATAATCCCAACAAGCCTTACGACATGCGCGTCATTATTGAGGCAATATTAGACGAGGCAGATTTCTTAGAAGTGCATGCACTTTTTGCACCAAATATCTTGGTGGGCTTTGGTCGTATCGAAGGTCATTCAGTTGGAATCATCGCAAATCAACCTCTGAATTTTGCAGGCACACTTGATATCGATGCCTCTGAAAAAGCAGCGCGCTTCGTTCGTACCTGTGATGCGTTTGGCATCCCTATCGTGACTCTTGTTGATGTTCCAGGATTCTTGCCTGGAACCGAACAAGAATGGAATGGAATTATTCGTCGTGGTGCAAAATTGCTTTATGCATATGGCGAAGCCTCAGTCCCGCTGGTCACCGTCATTACCCGTAAAGCATATGGCGGGGCCTACATTGTTATGGGATCAAAGCATTTAGGTGCAGATGTGAATCTTGCCTGGCCTACCGCGCAGATTGCGGTAATGGGCGCACAAGGCGCGGTAAATGTTCTTTATCGTAAAGAGATTGCAGAAAATCCAGATCGCGCACCAGAATTGATCAACGAATACGAAGAACAACTTCTCAATCCATATATTGCTGCCGACCGTGGATTTATCGATGCCGTTATCGAACCGCATACGACTAGAAATCAGATTACGCGAGCTCTTCGAGCACTAGCCAATAAACGAGTAGATCTCCCAACTCGTAAGCATGGAAACATTCCGCTCTGATGCCTCATCGCAACGACTTTCCACGGGAGTTTCGCAAACTCGGATTTACGATTCATGCAGGCACTCCGACGAGAGAAGAACTTCTTGCCTTAACTCGAGCGATCGATGAAATCGAAAAGAACGCCAATCCGCCAACAAAATATCGAAGTTCATGGGCGCGGCTAAAAATTCAGAATTCCTTACCTCGCAAATTCGGATCTACCGCATCATGAGTAAACAGATAATTCTCGCGTCAGCCTCCCCTTCGCGAAAGAAGATTCTGGAATCGGTAGGTATCACACCAGAGATTAGGGTGAGCGGTGTTGACGAGGAAACACCAGAACTCTTGGCCTTATCTCCAGCCGATCTTGTAATTGCACTGGCAATTCTTAAAGCCCACACAATTCACAAAGCTGCTCTTGATTTGAGCAACACCTTGATCATTGGCTGCGATTCCACCTTTGAATTTGAAGGTCAATCACTAGGCAAGCCAGGTACCCGTGAAAACGCGATCGAACGTTGCCACCAACTGGGCGGTCAGAGTGGTTACCTCCATACTGGACATAGCGTGATCGATACCGATCAGGGTCTAGAAGTTTCTGATATTTCGACTTCTAAAGTTACCTTTGCCAAAATGACTCATAATGAAATCATCAATTACGTCGATACGGGTGAACCGATGCAAGTCGCCGGGGGGTTCACGCTCGATGGACATTCTGCGCCATTTATTACTCATATTGACGGCGATCCAAGCGGCATTATTGGTTTGTCATTGCCGACGCTTCGAAAAATTACGATCAACTTAGGACTCGAATGGTCCGCGGTCGCACCAATAGGGACAAACCGTTGAATACAATAAAAACGAGCAAGAAGATCTCGACCGTCCTGATCGCCAACCGCGGAGAAATCGCAGTTCGTGTTGCGCGCGCATGCCGCGATCATGGCGTCAAGAGCATTGCAATTTATTCAGATGAAGATCGCAGTTCACTTCATGTCGCAACCGCAGATGAAGCCTTTGCTCTCAATGGATTATCTGCTGCAGAAACCTATCTAGACCAAAACAAAATATTGGCGATTGCGCTGGAGTCTGGCGCTGATGCAATTCATCCGGGTTACGGCTTCTTATCTGAGAACGCTGATTTTGCGCAGCGTGTTATCGACGCAGGATTAATTTGGGTAGGTCCACCGCCCGATGCGATTCGTAAATTGGGAGATAAAGTTTCGGCCCGAAAGATTGCTGCCAAAGTGGGTGCTCCACTTGTTGCAGGCACCGCCGATCCAGTCGACTCCCCCGATGAAATTATCGCCTTTGCCAAAGAACATGGTTTGCCCGTTGCCATCAAGGCAGCACACGGAGGCGGGGGTCGTGGCCTCAAAATTGCATTTACTCTAGAAGAAATTCCTGAACTCTTTGCTTCAGCTGTACGCGAAGCGATCACGGGTTTTGGACGCGGTGAATGTTTCGTAGAGCGTTATCTTGATAAGCCACGCCACGTTGAAACACAATGCCTCGTGGATATGCATGGCAATGCAATTGTAGTCAGCACGCGTGACTGCTCACTCCAACGGCGCCATCAGAAACTTGTTGAAGAAGCACCCGCACCATTCTTATCTGATGCGCAAATCGATCAGCTATATACATCGTCAAAAGCGATCATGCGCGAAGTTGGTTACGTAGGTGCTGGTACATGCGAATTCTTAGTTGGAAAAGATGGAACTATCTCCTTCCTCGAAGTAAATACTCGCTTACAGGTTGAGCATCCCGTAAGCGAGGAGGTAACTGGACTTGATCTTGTTCGCGAACAACTCAGAATTGCATCAGGTGAAGCCATTAGCCCTGTGGATCCAAGTATCCGTGGTCACAGTATTGAATTTCGAATTAATGGCGAAGATCCAGGAAATGGATTTTTGCCTTCGCTTGGAACAATCACGAAGTGGGAAGTTCCATCAGGTCCTGGAGTTCGAATTGACGCCGGCTTTGATCATGGCCACACCATTGGATCACACTTCGATTCACTACTTGCAAAATTGATCGTCACTGGCGCCACTCGAACAGAGGCTATTGAACGGGCCCGTCGCGCACTTCAGGAATTTGAAATTGGTGGTTTAGCTACCGCACTTCCGTTTCACCGCGCGATTGTCTTAGATCCGAATTTCACCGAGGAATTCAAGGTTTACACCAGTTATATCGAGAACGAGTTCAATAACAAGATTCCTGCCTTTAATTACAAGGAGGAAGTGACAGCGTCAAAGATTGCCTCACAGAAAGTTGTCGCTGAAGTCAACGGGCACCGCTTTGAAATTGTACTTCACTCGGGGGCTCCAGCAGAAAAACGTCACCGGATCAAGAGTAATAGCGTCGCTAAGAGTTCTGGCAATTCAGTATCAAGCCCAATGCAAGGAACCGTCGTAAAGATTCTCAAAGCAAATGGCGATCGTGTCGAAATTGGCGATTTGATCGTCGTCCTTGAAGCAATGAAGATGGAACAACCACTTGTAGCACCTAAGGCTGGTCTAATTGCGCAACTGGGTATTGGCGTGGGGCAGACAGTATCAAGTGGTCAATTGCTCTGCGTTATCGAAGATTCATGAAGTACACATTGCGCCAAACTTACGCGCGTGGAATTAAACCGATTCGCTCGTAAACATTAGTAATTGTCTCATGGGCAACTAATTCAGCTTTTTGTGCGCCAACTTTAAGGATTGCGTCCAAATGAGTTGGGTCATCCAATAATTCGAGAGTGCGCTGGCGCACGGGACGCAGATATTCAACAACAACTTCGGCAACCGCTCCTTTGAAATCTCCGTAACCTTTACCATCAAATTCTTCTTCGATATTGGCGATAGTACGGCCAGAAAGTGTTGAAAAGATTGTAAGCAAATTAGAAATTCCTGGTTTTTCTTGAGTATCGAATTTTATTTCGCGTCCCGTGTCGGTTACTGCATTCTTAATCTTCTTGACGTTGGCTTCTGGAGTATCGAGAATTTCGATCAAACCATTCATCGATTCTGCTGACTTACTCATTTTTGAAGTTGGATCTTGAAGATCATAAATCTTCGCTCCGGCTTTCAAGATGTAACCCTCTGGGAGGGTGAAGGTTTTGCCATATTGGCTATTAAAGCGAGTCGCCAAATCGCGAGTTAATTCGATGTGCTGGCGTTGATCTTCACCGACTGGAACTTGATCGGCCTGATAAAGCAAGATATCTGCCGCCATCAGCATGGGGTAGGTAAAAACTCCAACGGCAATTCGATCGTTGCCCACCTTCTGGGATTTATCTTTAAATTGTGTCATTCGACTCGCCTCACCAAATCCTGTGAGGCATTCCATGACCCAAGCAAGTTGATTGTGTTCAACGACATGAGATTGAAGGAAGAGAGTGCAATGATCTGTGTCCACGCCAAGAGCTAACAATTGGGCAATGGATGTCAAAGTGTTTTTTCGAAGTTCTACGGGATCGGGCGATGAAGTAAGAGCGTGAAGATCTACAACGCAATAAAAAGCATCATGACTCTCTTGAAGGTCAACCCACTGCTTAACGGCACCAAGATAATTGCCGAGATGAAATGAACGATGTGTGGGTTGGATACCCGATAGAACCCTTGACTTGGGCAAACCTGGCGTAGACATGCGAGATATTCTACCGATTACTTAACCACAGCAGAGATTAATAACT
>JGI20207J14881_1000112_pt1 | contig 27843 bp, 29 predicted proteins | sample NGESurdeep092012_4_FD_14881 | JGI IMG/M metagenome (IMG submission 14881)
AAGTTCGGCGCCTCCAGCCACTGCCAATACGCCGGCGCCTGTTGCAACCAAGACAACGAAGAAGACAACCAAGAAGAGAAAGAAAACTACTACTCCTGCGAGCACTCCAGCTGCAAAAAACACTCCAGCTGCAAAGAGCACTCCCGTTGCAAAGAGCACTCCACCACCAGCATCGACGCCAACGAAGAGCACTCCACCACCAGTATCGACTCCTAAATCAACGCCTGCTTCAGCGGGGGTTAGTGGAACATTTACGGGTGCTGCCGGCAACACTCGCTTTGGCCCAGTTCAGGTTCAAATCACCGTTGTGAATAATAAGATTACAAATGCAGTTGCTTTGGTGTATCCAACGCAATCGTTCCGCGATCAGCAGATTAACCAGCAGGCGATCCCGTATTTGATTCAAGAAACTCTGTCAGCACAATCTGCCAACATCCAAGGCGTAGGCGGAGCTTCTTACACATCGCAAGGATGGGTTGATTCGCTGCAATCTGCGTTGACTAAAGCTGGTTTGTAACCCAAAGGTTCCATTAGGTTCCCTAAAGTTCCTTCTTGTGCTAGCCTTTGGCTTAATGAGAAAAGAGGATGTCATGGCTACCAATGTAAAACTCGCTGACCACTTAGTTGACGATGCAAAAAAGGTTGCTGCGATGGAGCACCGCTCTGTTCCAAAACAAATTGAGTATTACTACCAAATTGCTCGCGCCGCTGAACAAAATCCAGACCTCTCATTCGAATTAGTTCGAGAATTACTTAAGTCAAAGTCAGAAGAACCTAGCGGGGAATATCAGTTTGACTAATGAGAGTCCTCACTTCCCCAACATTTGAAAGATATGCAAAGAGGCTCCATCCCAATGAAAAGAAATTTTTAGATGAAGCGGTATCGGCGATTAAGAGAGATCCACTTCTTGGAGAAGCTAAGAAAGGCGACCTCGAAGGTATTTACATCTACAAATATAAGATGAAAACTCAGTTGTGGTTATTGGCTTACACGTATGAATCTGTAGAGACACTTACCTTGCGTCTTGTAGGTCCACATGAAAATTTCTATAAAGTCTTAAAGAGATAGGTGAATCATTAAATGAACGAGCGGGTTAGAACAACATCAGAAATCGATGTCTGGGGAACAATACTGTTCGTAGATGTTGGCTCCACAAAAGTTGGAATTGATCAACTTAACTCTGGGCTGTTAGATGTAATTGATTATGTGAAGATGATTGATCGCGATTTCTCGACATATAAACCTGACTCTCAAGTCTCGCAAATACGTCGCGGGGAGTTAAAGATTGAAGATGCATCAAGTGCGATGCAAGAAGTTTGGAGACTCTGTGAAGTAGCGCGAGGTTTAACGGATGGCTCGTTTGATCCGTGGTGTGTTAAAGGCGGTTACGATCCATCAGGTTATGTAAAGGGATGGGCAGCTGATCGCTGCATCGAAATATTGAAGAGACATGGGGCCGAAAATATTCAGATAAATGCGGCAGGAGATTTGTCATTGGCCGGAGGTTTTGAAGCTGGCAAGCCATGGTCGATTGGAATTCGAAGTCCCGAAAATCGCTTTGAAGTTTTAAAAGTTTTTGAAATATTCGATGGCGCGATCGCAACCTCAGGGACTTACGAAATTGGTGCTCATATTAAGGATCCACATACGGGTTTGATCGCTATTGGAGCACGAAGTGCAACTGTAATTGGGCCCGATGGTGGTTTGGCCGATGCGCTAGCGACGGCTTTAGTAGTGACAGGTCGAGATGGGGCTGCCTTGTTTGCTAAGCCAGAATTATCCGATTACAAAGTTTGGGTTATCGACCGAAATGAAGATACCGCTTGGACCGTTGGAGATTTCCGCATATAACTCTCAGCAGATTAACAGGTGGAAACCGTAATAATCACAAAAACGTTATCTACGGTTTGGGAATGAATAAATCCAAACTCCGAATTCTGACGATAAATCTTGTGATCTTAGTTGCGATAGCAGCTGTGGGATATTGGGGTTATTCAACGCTCCACCCGAAGGCGGCGGCAGTAGCACTTCAGACCGTGAGCGTAGCCCGAGGCGATGTGTCGGCCACAGTTTCTTCCTCTGGCACAGTAATTAGCCCTAGCGATATCGGACTCGCACCCACCACTGCAGGTACTTTGACGGCCCTTTATGTGAAGCCAGGGGCATCAGTGCATGCTGGCGAAGTATTGGCTCGGATGGATACAACTGCTTTGAACAGCGCCGTGGCACAAGCGAAAGGTAACCTGGCGCAAGCAAAAGCCAATCTTGCTGCAATTCATTCGACTGCTGTAACGACGGCAGCAACCTCGAATTTGCAACTTCAAAATGATCAACAAGCAGTCACAACTGCACAGAATAATCTTGCTTATCAACAAACTTTAATTACAGCTTCTGAAGCGTCAGACAATGAAGCAGTCACAACTGCACAAAATAACCTGACTTACCAACAATCGGCTATTAGTGCCTCCGAGGCGTCAGATAATCAAGCAGTAGCAACAGCACAGAGCAAATTGGATCTTGATAAAACTACAACGGCCCAAAATGTTTCCGTTTATCAGTCGAATGCGGATGCTGCAAAACTAAATCTCACTAATGCTCAATTAACTTTTAATAATTATGAAGGTTTGTACGGTCCATCTGGGATAACAATGGCATTCTGTGCATCAATAAACACTATTAATTCAAACTGCACTACGTTGGTGGCAGATAATAATGGAGTTATTAATGCCCAATCCGCGTATAACAATGCCTTGACAACTCAAAGTCAAAATTTGGCGAAAGATTCGCAAACAATTACGGCCGATCAACAGAGTTATGCTACTGCTGTAGCCTCAGCAGCGCTTAATGTTAAAAAGGATGCTCAAACAATTGCTACCAATCAATTGAGTGCTAACGACGCTGTTGCCACCGCAAAACTTAATTCGACAAAAAATGCTCAAACGATTGTGAGCGCTGATCAATCAATCGCTAGTGCGCAGTATCAGCTTCAGCTTTATAAGGCTCAAAATGGGACTTCATCAACCACCACTTCAACTGCCGTTGATCAGGCTCAAGTTGATGTAGCCCAAGCCAATTTAGTTCAAGCAATAAAGAACCTGGCTGGTTCGACAGTGACCGCTCCAGCATCAGGCAAGGTTGCGTCAATATCAAATACACAAATTGGTTCACAAGTAAGCACTAGCACCACTCCAACCTCTGGAACTACCAGCGCCACTGGATTCATCGTCTTAACGGATGTCGGAGGTCTGCAAGTTACTGCTGGTTTTAGTGAATCTGATGTAGCAAAAATCGCAGTCGGACAAAATGTTTCGATCGCCTTTACGGCCCTTCCCAATGCAACCGGTATCGCGACGGTTTCCAACGTGGCCTTGCTACCAAGCACGGCAAGTGGTGCAACTACATATGCCGTTACATTCCAACTATCAGGGAAAGTTACCGGATTGAAACCTGGGATGACTGCAACGGCAACTGTCATCGTCGCTGATTCACCAAACGCTATTTTTGTAACCGCGCGCGCTGTCACTATTCGAGGAACGCGATCAACGGTTAATGTTGTGACCACAGTGAACGGTAAACAAGTCGAAACTCCAACCCCCGTCCTTGTAGGGATTGTGGGGGATTCAGATGATGAAATCTTGTCTGGTCTAAAAGTCGGTCAACTCGTGGCATTACCATCAGTTGTGAGCAGTACTTCTTCACTTTCGGGCGTTCCACTAACTCTTGGTGGCGCAGGTCTTGGCGGTGCTACAGGCGGTCGTGGTGGAGGCGGTGGCTTCGGTGGTTGATCAGCAACCTGTCATCGAAGTGTATGACGCGGTAAAAAAATATGGCATGGGAGATTCCACGATCTTCGCCCTCAATGGTGTCAGTTTGTCGATTGACGCTGGTGAATATGTTGCAATTATGGGCCCATCAGGTTCGGGAAAATCGACCTTGATGAACATTCTTGGTGCGCTCGACATCATGACAAGTGGCAAATACTTCCTAGACGGTATTGAAATATCTTCGATGGATGAAAACCATCTTGCGATTGTGCGCGGTCGAAAAATTGGCTTTATCTTCCAATCTTTCAATCTGATTCCACGAACTTCTGCTCTGCACAACGTTGAACTTCCGATGGCTTATCAGGGGGTCAAACCCAAAGAGCGTCGTGAGCGGGCTTTGGTAGCCCTCGAAGTCGTCGGTCTTGCCGATCGTGTTGATCACGAACCTACGGAACTTTCTGGTGGACAACAGCAGCGGGTAGCAGTTGCGAGGGCTCTTGCTACCCGACCAGCTTTGCTCTTGGCCGATGAGCCAACTGGCGCACTTGATTCCAAATCAACAGCGGATCTGCTTGATCTCTTTGATCAAATTAATGCGGCTGGCCGCACTGTCGTTGTTATCACTCACGAACTAGATGTTGCCCACCGGGCAAAAAGGATTATCCGAATGCGCGATGGCAAGATCGTAAGCGATGAACTCAATAAGGAGCGCGTTGCATGAGTGTTCTAGAAATAATTCGCTTTGCGATGCGTGGACTCTTTATCAATCGTCTTCGAACTGCCTTGACTACCCTTGGCATCATGATTGGTGTCGCATCGGTCATTATTTTGCTCGCCGTTGGTAACGGCTCGAGTAAAGCAATCCAGGCTTCGCTTTCTCGCCTTGGAACAAACTCGCTTCAAGTTCGTTCAGGTGGCCAAGGATTTGGATTTAGGGCTCGGGCGAGTGCAAGTACCGTTAAGCCGTTGACGATTCTAGATACCGTTGCACTTACTGATAAAACGCAAGCCCCAGATATTAAACAGGTAGCGCCAATTGCATCGACTAATGGAACGTGTGTTGTCGGCACAAACACGACATCACCTTCGACATTTTACGGAACTTGGCCGGCATATTATGAGGCGAGTAACACTTCGATTCAATCGGGATCGTATTTCACAAATGATGATGTCACACAAGCTAGACGCGTAGCACTTATCGGACCAACCACTGCGACTGCGCTTTTTGGAACTGCCAATCCTATCGGTCAAACGATGCGCTGCTCGGGAATTCAATTTACGGTAATTGGATTGACGGCAGTTAAAGGATCATCGGGATTTCAAGATGGCGATAGTTTGGTATTAATCCCGATAACGACGATGGAGAACACCATCACCGGTAACCAACCTTTAAATGATATTTTGGTTGAGGCGACAAACTCCACAACAACGACCGCGGCGCAAAATGAATTGACTGCGATTTTAGATGCCCGCCACGGGATTACTGGTCGAAAGTCCGCTGACTTCAGTGTCTTTAACCAAGCATCACTTTTGACAACTGCGTCAACGAGTTCGCAAACCTTCACAACACTGCTGGGAGCAGTTGCCGCGATTTCATTGTTAGTAGGCGGAATCGGTATCACCAACATCATGTTGGTGACGGTGATTGAACGAACTCGAGAAATCGGAATTCGTAAGGCAATCGGTGCGCCCAAGGCCGCGATCTTGACCCAGTTCTTAATCGAAGCAACGATATTGTCGCTCTTAGGTGGGACCTTAGGAGTAATCGTCGGATTTGTTGGCAGTCATTTTACTATTTATGGCACAAAACCTGTCATCGTTCCAGCTTCAGTCTTCTTGGCCTTTGGAGTCAGCATCTTGATTGGTGTCTTCTTCGGTGGCTATCCAGCATCTCGCGCCGCATCACTACGACCAATCGAGGCACTCCGTTATGAATGATGACATCAATCCCATAGTTCCAGATGCCCCAAAGTTCGATCTCTTTGCCACCGAGGTAGAGGACAACCTCAAGGAAGAACTTGCTAAGGGCACATTCCAATGGAGCAACAAATACACCAAAGGACTTGGTGTGCTCTTGATTGCTACCGCACTTGTTTCTACCGGTGTTTGGTACGGCCATTATGAAGCTACAAAGACGCCAGCTATATCTGGAGCATCGACGTTATCTGCACTTCGAGCAGCTTTCGGGGGTGGTGGCGCTGGTGTCGGGACAGGTGCTGGTGCCGGCGCTGGTGCCGCCGCAGGTGGGTTTGGTGGATTCGCTGGAGGCGGTGGAACTCGTATAACTGGAACAATTAAATCGGTTAAGGGATCGACTGTGACAATTACTTTGGATGATCCAACTCAAGCCTCATCATTGGCTGCAGGCGATGCTGCTCGGGTAACTGATACGGGTGCAGGAACGGCAGCGAGTGGTGGAACAACAACACCATCCACTAGTTCATCGAAGCCAGTTGCTACGCCGGCACCAACATCAAGTTCAGGAACTACCCGCCGTGGCGGCGGAGGTGGCGTATTTTCCAATCCGGCACTAACCGCATGTTTAACCAAGGCCGGAATTACTATCGCTTCCGGTGCAAGACCAAACTTCCAAGATCCTAAGACAGCAGCAGCGCTTCAAACTTGCTTTACTCAATTAGGAATCTCGCCAGGTGGTGGAATTGGTGGCGGCGCAGCGGGAGGAGCAGCACCAGCACCGACTGCGACGAAGTAAAGAGATTCTCGCCTGACGAAGCGAGAATCTCTCTATGTATATGCGACTGGTGAGAATCGAACTCACGACCTGTCTTTCGTCAGGAAACTGCTCTATCCACTGAGCTACAGCCGAATACTGTAACTTTAAAGTTTGGGATGATTTGAAATGAGTTTTAACTTTTGAAATGTGCACTCGTGCGGATTGTGGATAGTGCTATTATTTAATGTCCTTCGTCAGAGAACTGCAAAAGGCCCTTGGTTAAATCCGAGGGCCTTTTTCCTTAAACAACGATGGTTACTTTGTTAGATCAGACAATTCGTTAATTTCGTCGCTAGTTAGGTCAGTGAAATTCACGATCTCGTTGAGTTGCTCAACAGTACGAGCACTGGCAATTGGCGTGGCCACGCCCGGTTGAGCGGCGAGCCAACTGAGGGCAACCGATGAGATGGAAGCGCAGTGAGCTTTAGAAATTTCATCTAGCTTTGCAATCACCTTATAACCACGATCATTTTGATAAACGGTAACTCCACCAGCGCGAAGAGATTCAACGGTTATACCAGGGCGATATTTACCAGTTAAGAATCCACGAGCTAATCCAAAAAATGGGATTGCAGAAATTTCCTCCGCTAAAATCACTGGTAGGGCATCTTCCTCAAATTCCTTGCGCTCAAGCAAGTTGTACCAATTTTGCAGGGCAATGTATTGGGCAAAACCTTCGGCCTTAGATATTTCGATTGCCTCGGCCAGCCGCTCACCGGTGTAGTTAGACGCGGCGATGTAGCGGACTTTGCCGGATTTCACGAGTGAATCAAAGGCACCTAGTGTTTCACGTAACGGGACCGTCTTGTCATCTTCGTGGGCGTAATAAATGTCGACGTAATCGGTTTGAAGCGCTCGGAGTGAATCATCAACCGCGGCAGCGATATTGGCAGCTGATAGTCCAGGACGCGTTGATAGTTTGGCGACCTTTGTTGCAAGCACGATTTCCGAACGGTTGCCGCGTTGTTTCATCCATTTGCCTAAAATGCGCTCGCTATCGTGGCCGATATTTCCATTTTTCCATTCCGAATAGGCATCTGCAGTATCGATAAAATTACCGTTGTGTTCGGTATAAGCATTAAGAACATCGAATGACTGGGTTTCATCTGCGCTCCAACCAAATACATTTCCACCAAGGCAGAGCGGATGAACTTTGAGGTTGGTCTTGTTGAGGGCGATATGGGTCATACCGAGAAGTTTATGGTTCTATTAGAATAGGCGCATGACGACTGGAGGCTTCACGAGTGAACAACTCGAACTTGAAGAACAGATCCTGGTCTTGCCTCATCTGGATCTAGAAGATGCAGTAGCAATTGGTGAAATAGCTATCGAAATGGCTAAACGCGAATCACTTGCCGTTTCTATTGAAGTACGGCTGGGTGATTGGATCGTGTATCACGCCGCGCTACCCGGCGCTAAACAAGAGCAAACTTCTTGGATTGCCCGCAAAGCGCGAGTTGTCTTGGTAACTGGACACTCGACCATGCTTGAGCGGGTGAAAGCAGAAGAAACGGGAATTGATTGGTATGCAACGTATGGATTACCTGAGGAGACACATGCAATTCATGGCGGTGGATTACCACTGAATGTTAATGGCGAAGGTTTACAAGGAATTTTATTGATTAGTGGATTGCCACAAGTTGAAGACCATCTTTTTGGCATTCGTGTAATCACTGAATTTTTAGCTCGAGTTGGAGAAAACGATTGAATACTTCCGTCTGGATTGCAGGAGAAGTGCTTATTGATTTGATTCCAAAGGGTGGCGACTCGGTTGCGATCGTTGGAGGCGGCCCAGCTAATACCGCCAAAGCACTCGCTCGTCTTGGCTTTGATTCGTACTTTATTGATGGAATATCCACCGATGCTTATGGACAGCAGGCGCGTTCAGAATTATTGGCAGATGGCGTCAAACTCGATTATGCACACACCTTTGATGCTCCGACCTGTTTAGCATATGTAACTCTTGATTCAATGGGAGGTGCTTCTTACAAATTTTTAATAGATGGAACAGCAACATTTGAATTCGACGAATCATGGTTGCCAGATCCATTATCATCACAATCACCAGCTGCCCTCTATGTCGGAACCCTTGCAGCTGTTATCGAACCCGGTGCGACCAATTTATTTGATTGGGCGAAGAGCATTAAAGCACCAATTGTTTACGATCCAAATATCCGAAGTTCTGTGCTAAATGATCGCGAGCGTTATCAGACGCTAGTTCAGAAGTGGGCATCGATTTCCTCAGTTATTAAGATGAGCGAAGATGATATCGCTTGGCTCTATCCCGACGTGGACTTCAGGACTGCTGCTGAAAATTTTATTAATGAAAAAACTCAGCTGGTAGTCGTTACCCGCGGCGCGAACGGGATTGACGGATTTACTGAAGATGGAGAAGTATCTGTACAAGGAGTCCAAGTCGATGTTGTTGATACCGTCGGTGCTGGAGATACCGTCGGTGCCATATTGGTTGAAGGTTTAGCAAAATATGGATTAGATAATCTCGTGGGATTAATTCTCGAAAAGGTTTTGAAGCGTGCGGCGCAAGCCGCAGCAATTACTTGTTCACGCGCCGGGGCAAATCCGCCTACTACCCAAGAACTGAGTGGTTACTAATGCAACATATTGATGGCGCAGAAATTTCGGTTTCAATTGACTTGGATCAAGGAGCGCGAATCGCCTCGCTTCAATGGCGCGATCTGCAATTCGCAGTTCCTTTTCGTGGGACTCCGCTCTCATGGGGATGGTACGCAATGGTGCCTTGGGCTGGTCGAGTCGATGAAGGGTTAATAAGAAGTGAAGCAGGGATCGTCCACACTTTGCCAACATCGTGGTCTGCCCCGCATGCCATTCATGGATTTGGATTTACAAGTTCGTGGGAAGAAACCGGCTCTGGTCGCGCGCGCCTTGAATTGCCGGCGCCTTACAACGGCGCTGTAGTAGAACAGACCATCGAAATCCTTGATGATGCGGTCCGTTGGATTCTTGAATATACGCCCAATGGTTGTGACTTACCCGCTTGGCTTGGATTTCATCCGTGGTTCCCGCGTGAACTCGAGCGCGGTGATGCCGCTGAAGTTGAATTTACCGCCGGCCGAATGATGGTTCGTGGTGATGAAGGTCTGCCAACAGGTGAGTTTGTTCCACAACCAAGCGAGCCCTGGAATGATTGCTTTACCGATATTAGAGGTATTCCCTCAGTGGTCTGGCCCGGCGCAGCGCGAGTAACCGTGGAATCGGATGCTCCCTATTGGGTCGTTTACACCGAAGATAGCGATGGGGTCTGCCTTGAACCTCAAACAGCTCCACCAGATGCCCAAAATCTCGGTATTACTGGCGAGCATTACATTGAAGCTCTCTTTACTTTCTCGGAAGAAGTATAAGTCCTACCCGTTGAAGACATTGGGCTTAGACTTTAGAGATGGCCGAACAGAACGAACTACGAGAAAAAGGACTTCGCCTAACTCCACAACGCGAACTGGTATTACAGGCAGTTCGTAATTTGGGTCATGCGACTCCCGAAGAAGTTGCTACAAAGATTCATCTAACTCATCCTGGTATCAATCTTTCGACTGTCTACCGAAATCTTGAAACCCTCGAGAATGTTGGATTGGTTCAACATACTCACTTGGGTCATGGGGGCGCGACCTATCACGCTGCCGAAGAACTTACACACCTTCACTTAGTGTGCAGCATCTGTGGCTCTGTTGGAGATGCACCCATCGAAACGGCAGCGTCATTTGTTCAACAACTCGCCGATGATTATGGTTTCAAAACTGATGTCACGCACTTTGCAATTTACGGTACGTGCGACATCTGTTCTGCTCTTACCAATTAAAAAATGAGCGCGGTTCTTGTTGAACATGGACCTGATGCTGGGGCAATCTGGCATTTTGGTGAACCGAATAAAGAGCAACGAGAATTGGCAGCAGGCAATGCATGGGCTGATCTTTCACACCGCGCGATAATAAAAATTTCTGGTAGTGATCGCACTAAGTGGCTCAACGACATGATGACTCAAGAGCTTGGGACACTTCCCGTTGGTCAATGGACGGAAACACTATTGCTAGATGCCCAAGGACATATCGAGCAACAACTTTTCTTGGTTGATGATGGTGAGGCGACCTGGCTCCTTACCGAAGCTTCAAAATGCGAAGAGTTAATTACCTATTTAAATAAGATGAAATTCATGCTCGATGTTGATGTCTCTGATCAAACAACTGAGTATTCGGTTCTTCGTGCGCCAGGGGCAACAGATGCGCTCGGAGGGCCGTATGCACTTGTCCCTTGCGCAGAGTTACCCGATTTTATTGCGGCTTATAAAGCAGCCGGACATGTTCAAGTTGGTACCTGGGCGCTAGAGGCCGAACGGATTGCAGCCGGGCGAGCGCGAATTTTATTTGAAACAGATCACAAATCAATCCCCAACGAATTAGGTTTTTTAAATACAGCGGTTCATATGAACAAAGGTTGTTATAGAGGACAAGAAACGGTTGCCAAAGTATTTAACCTTGGTCACCCACCGCGACGCCTAGTACTACTGCACCTTGATGGGACGATGGTGCACATGCCCGAACATGGCGCGATGGTTACTTTAGATGGCAAGGAGATTGGATTCATTGGTTCGATGGCACGCCACTATGAGCTGGGTCCCATTGCTCTGGCTGTTATCAAACGTACAGTCCCAATTGATGGGGCGCTGGATATTGATGGAGTCAGCGCCACTCAAGAGGTATTGGTGCCAGCAGAATAGGATGGTCGTTATGAGTCTTGATCCTTCAAATCCATTTGCTAGTCGCAGCACTGCCGAATACGAATTCCCACCATTTGCTCTGATTAAGGATGAACATTATTTGCCTGCTTTTTACGGAGGCATGGAAGAACAATTGGCAGAAATTCAGGCGATACTCGAATCAGGTGTGCCAACTTTCGAAAATACAATCCTCGCTCTCGAATTGAGTGGACAGTTACTCACTCGCGTTCAGGTAGTTTTCGATAATAAATCCAGTAGCGACACAAGCCCCATTATCAAAGAAATAAAGGCAGAGATTGCACCTAAGTTATCGTCACATTCAGATGCAATTAAACTTGACCCTGTGCTTTGGTCGCGGATCGATGCGCTCTATAATCAGCGTGAATTACTGGAATTGAACGCGGAAGATAGTTGGATTTTGAGGCGTTACTATCGAGATTTTCTGTTTGCCGGAGCAAATTTGTCAGCGGGCGACCGAGCAGTGCTCGCATCGATCAATGTTCAATTATCCACATTGCAAACCGAGTTTGCCTCCCACTTATTAAACGATACAAATGGCTCAGCTATTGTCGTAGATACCCAGGCCGAACTAGATGGCCTTTCTGCAAATGAAATCGCTTCAGCAAAGGTTGCGGCAGAAACTCGCGGGTTAGACGATAGATGGTTGATCGATATGGTTAATTACAGTGGTAATCCACTCTTGGAAACTTTGACCTATCGCCCACTTCGAGAACGTATTATGCATGCCTCCCTGGCTCGCGGAAACCGCAACAATGAAAATGATACAAAGAGGATTTTAGTAGAGATAACTAAGTTACGAGCTCGTCGGGCAACACTCTTTGGTGCTTCGAGTCATGCCGAGTATGTGATGCGTGAGCGCACTGCAGCAATGCCCGAAAATGTTCATGCGATGCTTCGGCCAATTGCGGTTGCAGTTGCCAAAAATGTAAAAGTCGAGGGCGCACTGCTTCAAGAGACCATAACTTCGGAGGGCAAAAAATTTGCCCTGGAAAGTTGGGATTGGGATTATTATGCAGCCAAGGTGCGAGCAGAGAAATTCAGTGTTGATCTTACGGAATTGAAATCCTTTTTTGAATTAGAAAAAGTGTTGTGGGATGGGGTTTTTTACGCTGCTACTAAGTTGTACGGAATTACTTTCATAGAGCGCCCTGATCTAGTTACTGCCCATCCAGAGGCGAGAGCATTTGAGGTTCTTAATGAGGACGGTTCAAAACTCGGGTTATTTATCGGTGATTTTTACACCCGCGACTCAAAGAGCGGCGGTGCGTGGATGGATAACCTTGTCGATCAAAATTTCCTTTTAGGACAACTTCCAGTTGTCTATAACCAACTCAACATTCCAAAGTCGCCGCCCGGTGAGCCAACGCTGTTGACATTCGATTTCTTGACTACTTTGTTCCACGAATTTGGTCATGCGCTTCACGGCCTTTTTTCGAGTGTTAAATATCCTCGCGTATCGGGAACCAGAGTTGAACGGGACTTTGTTGAATTTCCATCTCAAGTAAACGAGATGTGGATTTATTGGCCAGAGATCATCGAAAATTTTGCGATGCATTATCAGACCGGTGAAAAATTGCCGAAAGCGATTATCGATAACATCAAGGCTTCAGCGACTTTCAATCAAGGTTATTCGACATCATCGTATTTGCAGGCTGCGGTTTTAGACCTTGCGCTTCACGAAATTCCTGATGGATTTACTATTGATGATGTAGAAGTTTTCGAGGCAGAAGCAATCAAGAGTTATGGTTTGGATTATGCCCCGGTCCCAACTCGCTATCGTTCGACATATTTTTCTCATATCTTTGGTGGTGGATATTCAGCCGGTTATTACGGTTATATCTGGTCAGAAATCTTGGACGCCGACACAGTCGAGTGGTTTAAAGAAAATGGTGGATTGACACGTGCCAATGGAGATCACTTCCGAAAAGAATTGCTGAGTCGCGGCGGGTCACTTGATTCGATGGAGATGTATCGCAATTTCCGGGGTCGCGATGCTGTGACAGGACCACTACTTAAACGACGAGGATTAGACTAAAGATTTGAATTCGAATTTGTTTGGGAATTAATAAATCAGCGCTTGGACGCCATCTTCCATGATCTCTTGCACAAATGAAGCCGAGCCTTTGATCGTGATTCCAGAAATCAAATCTTCTTCGGTGATTCCCCGCCTGGCAGCACATTGAGTGCATAGTGTGATTGATCCCGCTGCAAGAATGGCATCCCGTAATTCATTGAGCGGCGGGGAATGTGGCAGTTCAAATGATTCACATCGACCGGGAAGAGCGAAGAAAGAAGCTTCGCTCGTCAACCAGAGCGATACTTCAAATCCAGACGCGGCAGCGGTAGCAGCGACAGTAAAAGCTTGTGCCGCGCGTTCTAGGTCGTTGGTGCCAGCCATTGTTTTGACTACTAACTTCTTCATAACTCAATCGTAACGGTTACGATAATCGGGTGGTGACCGTAACTTCAGTAGCGTTGATTGCTGGCGCCGGCGCATTTGGTTTATTTCTTATTATTTTCGGAATCCGCGGTGCGGTGCGCATCTGGCGACAAGAAAGGGCAGAGTAAATGGCTTTTACAATTCCTGAAGGTTTGAATGAGGATTTATATCCACTTGCATGGATGATCGGTACATGGCGGGGCAAGGGACACGGTGAATACCCCGGCATCGAAACATTTCAATTTGCACAAGAGCTGACTTTCAATCATGATGGTCGAAACTTCCTTAACTATTATTCACGTACTTGGTTAATCGATGAGAACGCAGACATCATCGAACCTTTTGAAAATGAAGTCGGGTTTTGGCACCCAAAGCCAAAGAAGGTTCTTGAAGTTGTGTTGGCCTACAACACCGGTCGAGGTGAGGGTTGGGTCGGAATTTATGATGGTCCAAAAATTCAATTAGCTCTTGATCGTGGTTATGTTTCGCCATCTGGCAAAGCAGTTGAATCTGGCTCTCGTCTATATGGTTTAGTTGATGGTCAATTGTTTTTTGCTCACGATGTAGAAATGGATGGCCAGATATTGCAATCCTATATGTGGTCAACACTTGAACGACAAGTTGAATAGTTGATGAGTAATTTTACTGGCGACCTTCTTGCGGAACTTGTTCGTGGTGGGATTATCGAATCGGTACATAACGGCCATCTTGCATTAATTAATAGTGATGGAACGGTGCGCGCGGCGATCGGTGACGTTGATGCACCGATGTATCCACGCTCTTCGATTAAATCTTTTCAGGCAGCTGCGATGGTGCGAAACGGTTTGAGGTTGACTCCCAGGCAATTGGCAGTTGTCTGTGCCAGCCATTCGGGAACGACCGCACATTTTGAAGTAATCGAATCCATATTGCATGGAGCGGGTCTTACCGTTGCAGACCTTCGCAATTTAGTTGATATTCCTTATGGACGCGCCGAACGACAAGCATGGGGTACAAACCCACCTTCGCAATTGGCACAAGGGTGCAGTGGGAAGCATGCAGGAATGCTTGCAACGTGCGCGGTCAATGACTGGGAAACCGAAAATTATCTAGATCCCGAACACCCGCTTCAAATTGCGATTCGCCTGGAGATCCAATTATTGATTGGCGAGTCAGTAATTTCGACGACAGTTGATGGATGTGGCGCGCCGCTCTTTGCAATTACAACAAAGAACTTTGCGCTCGGTGCACATAAATTGCGAGTATCACCAGATCCAGTTCACCAAGAGATTGTTGCAGCTTGCCTAGCAAATCCAGATATGGTTGCTGGATTTGATCGACTCACGACAACTTTGATGGTGCAGATCCCGGGACTCTTTATCAAAGATGGCGCTGAAGCGGTTGAATTACTTTCACTGGGCGACGGTCGCGCCTGCGTCTTTAAAGTATCTGATGGCAGCGATCGTGCATTTCCCGCCATCGTGCAGGCGATCCTTCGGGCATGGGATATTGAAGCAACTATTGAACCTGTGATCATAAAAGGCGGTTCGCAGGTCATTGGCGAAATTCGAGTTTCGCGCCGTCTCACTCAGTTATAGACTTTTCCAATGAAAGGTCGCATTGCTACATTGATGGTGCACACATCTCCACTTGATCAAGCGGGGATTGGTGATGCTGGAGGCATGAATATTTATGTGGTCGAAAATGCGATAAAAAAGGCGGCGGCTGGAGTTGAGGTTGATATTTACACGAGATCAACAGCTTCGAATCAGCCCAAGACAGTACAAATCGCACCGGGGGTAACGGTCCGACATATTGAAGCAGGGCCATTTAATGGTCTTTCAAAGGAAGAGTTGCCTTCTCAGATTGGTGCTTTAACACATGGTGTAATGGAAGTTTTTAACTCACTTCCAAAGAATTATTACAAGATTTTGCATTCACATTATTGGATTAGCGGACAACTTGGCTGGATGCTTTCAGAACGCACCGACATTCCACTTGTGCATACGATGCATACAATGGCGCGAGTAAAGAATTTGAGTCTTGCCGATGGTGATATCCCAGAGCCAGCAATTCGTGCTATCGGTGAAGAGCAGATCGTTAATAACGCTGCCGCATTAATTGCTAACACTGATGCTGAAGCGGCGAGTTTAGTTTCCCTTTATGGAGCATGTCCCGATAATGTCTTTGTCGTAACACCTGGCGTTGACTTGCAACGATTTACAATCGGCGCCGGCAAAGCGGCCGCGCGCACAAAGTTAAATATTGCCGCAGATGCCCTTATGGTCTCTTTTGTTGGACGAATTCAACCGCACAAAGGTCCCGAAGTCTTAGTCCGCGCAATTGCCGAAATGTTGACGCATTCTCCGCACCTTCGTGCAAAGTTAGCCCTTGTGATTATGGGCGGCGCATCGGGAGCAGGGGTTGCCGAGCCAGATCGCCTTAAAATGTTAGCAAAATTCTTGGGTGTCGATGATGTGATTCATTTTATGCCACCTGTTTCCCGCGATGAGTTGCCCGATTGGTATCGAGCATCTGATCTAGTTTGCGTGCCAAGTTATTCCGAAAGTTTTGGTCTGGTCGCACTTGAAGCGCAAGCATGCGGTACTCCAGTTATTGCAACTGCTGTTGGTGGACTTCGCACTGCAGTTGCGGATGGCATTTCAGGATCACTTGTGGATGGCCACGACCCGCGCGCTTGGGCGGCGGTGATTTCTAGGTTGCTTGCCGATCCAGCTCGAAGAATCGCGCTTTCATTCGGTGCGATCCAACACGTCTCAAATTTTGGTTGGGAATCAACGGCTAGACGAACATTGGATGTATATGACTCTGTTCTGTCCAGGGGTATGTCTGGGAGTGGAGAATCTTCTATTAAACTTGTGCAATGACTACGAATCGGACCACCCAACTAATCTTGCTCAGGCACGGCGAATCGCAATGGAATGCTAAGAATCTTTTTACTGGTTGGGTTGATGTCCGCTTATCCGAGAAAGGCCAGGTTGAAGCCAGGCGGGGCGGGGCGCTTCTTAAAGAGCGCGGCTTACTCCCCAATGTTGTGCACACATCGCTACTTCGTCGGGCAATTAGTACTGCCCAAATTGCTCTCGATGAATGTGACCGCCCGTGGATTCCAGTTCGCCGCTCCTGGCGTTTGAACGAGCGCCACTACGGCGCACTTCAAGGTAAAGATAAAGCGCAGACTTTGGCGCAATATGGCGAGGAACAATTTCAATTGTGGCGCCGTTCTTTTGATGTGCCACCACCACCTATTGAAGATGGCGATGAATTTAGTCAAGCGGGTGATATTCGTTACGCCGATCTTGGTATGGATCTACCAAAGTCCGAATGTCTTAAAGATGTAGTTGCCCGGATGCTCCCTTATTGGTTTGACTCGATCATTCCTGATCTAGTGGAGAATAAGACCGTACTTGTTACTGCTCACGGAAATTCACTTCGCGCGCTAGTAAAGCATTTGGATGGAATTTCAGATGCCGATATTGCTGGGATAAATATTCCAACGGGTATTCCTTTGCTCTATGAGTTAAATGACGATTTCACGCCGACAAAAATTGGTGGCGAGTACTTGGATCCGCTAGTTGCAGCTGAAGCGATTACAGCAGTTGCTAACCAGGGCAAAAAGTAAGCTCTGTCTTTTACTTAACTCTTAGGAGCGAATTCCCCGGTTTCGGTGTAGTACACCCGTTGCGCAATCGAAACCGCATGATCGGCAAAGCGCTCGTAATAGCGACTAGCAAAGGCCATATCGACGGCCGATTCGACGGTGTGAACCCAATTTGGTCCCAAGATCGTGCTGATCAATTTGCGTTGCAATTTATCCATCTCGTCATCGTCTTTATCAATTTCCAAGGCGCGATTTGTATCACCAAATTCAAGAACAACCGCCATCTTTTCAACGATTCGACTTGCGGCGCTTCCCATTTCGGAAACGACTTCAACGACCTCGTCAGGGACCGCGCTATTTGGATAGCGCATCCGAGCAAGCTTTGCGATGTGCAGAGCTAAGTCGCCCATGCGCTCAAGGTCGGCGCTGATGCGTAGCGAACTTACCAACTTTCGTAGATCAGAAGCGACGGGTTGTTGGCGGGCGATCAAATTAAGAGTGCGCTCATCAAGATTATGCTGAATTGTGTCAACCGCAACGTCCTCGGCGATAACCTTCTCGGCTAACTGAAGGTCGGCGCCTAACAAAGCCTTGGTCGCCGAATTAATGGCCGCTTTCACCAGGGCAGTCATTTTGAGGTGGTCAGCGGTAATTGACTCGAGTTCCTCATGGAATAGATTGCGCATTGGTGCAGGGTACCGCTAGCGCCGTCTGGATACTGGCCCATTTATGAACGCGCCCTAAACGCCGTCTGAAGATTTGGGGCTGTTTCCACAAGAAGACCCCACTTCGGCGACCTCAAGTACAGAAGGCTCCTACGATTGGGGAGTGAGTTGGATCAAGCGGAAGAGTGAGGTCGCGGAGTACTTCAATACGCATGAAATCACCCCCGCTATGGCCACGCTCCTGACCAACATCGATGCCGAAGCGATCATCGTGGGCCAAAGCGACATGGTCATCTATGCGAGCGATACCGTCAGTAATTTTAATCTGTTGCGCGACAACCGAATTCAAAACGAATCACTGCAGCTTTTGGTACGAACTGTGCGGCGCAGCGGAAACATTCAAGAGGCCACGATGGAACTTCCTAGAGGACCTTTGGGACGAGGCACACATAATTTGTTGGTCCGAGTCATCCCGCTTGAGGAAGATGGGCTGATCTGTGTTTTGATCTTCGATGATAGCGAGATGCGTCGCCTTGATTCGATTCGTCGCGATTTTGTTGCCAATATTTCACATGAACTTAAGACGCCAATTGGTGCTCTCTCCATTCTATCGGAGGCTGTTCTTGGTGCATCTGATGATCCAGAAGCGATTGTTAAGTTTGCAACCAGAATGCAGACCGAGTCAAAACGCCTGAGCGATCTGGTGCAAGAAATCATTAACCTTTCTCGGTTACAGGATGATGATCCACTAAAAAATGCAAAGGTTATCGACCTCAATCAAATATTACTTGATGCGATTGGTCAATCAGAGATGAACGCAACAGCGCGTAACATTGCAGTTATTTATAGCGAGCAAGCGAGCGCAAAGATCAAGGGCGACCCTACCCAAGTGATGATGGCCATCTCGAATCTCATCGAAAATGCCATTAATTACAGTCCTGAGGGAACTCGAGTGGCAGTTGCGTTACTAGTCAATGATGGATTAGCAGAAGTATCTATTACAGATCAGGGGATCGGAATCCCTGAAAAAGATTTAGAGCGAATCTTTGAACGTTTCTATCGCGTTGATCCGGCGCGCTCTAGAGCAACTGGTGGCACAGGTCTTGGTTTGTCGATCGTTAAACATGTCGCTACAAATCATGGTGGCGATGTTTCAGTCTGGAGCGTAGAAGGTGCAGGCAGTACTTTCACAATTCGTTTTCCTATTACATCTCAACTAACAGCCGTGGAGGCCGAGTAATGACAAAGATCCTCGTAGTAGAAGACGAAGCATCATTTTCAGATGCCCTCGCCTATCTCTTAGGACGCGAAGGATTCGATGTATCTGTTGCCGACACTGGTACTGGGGCTATTGAAGAGTTTGATCGGCATGGGGCTGATTTGATTTTGCTCGATTTGATGTTGCCCGGACTTCCCGGAACTGAAGTCTGCCGTCAGATTCGTACTCGCTCCAATGTCCCAGTAATCATGCTGACCGCCAAAGACACTGAAATCGATAAGGTCGTGGGTCTTGAACTCGGCGCTGATGATTATGTAACAAAACCATACTCAACCCGCGAGTTGATCGCGCGTATTCGCGCAGTCCTGCGTCGCCGTGGTGATGAAGATATGTCCGCTGATGGTCTGCTATCAGCTGGTCCGGTGCGTATCGATGTAGAGCGCCATTTGGTCACAGTTAATGGTGTTGCCCAAGCTTTGCCACTTAAAGAATTTGAATTGCTTGAGTTTTTGGTTCGAAATAGCGGTCGCGTTCTTACCCGATCGCAGTTAATTGATCGAGTCTGGGGAAGCGATTATTTCGGAGATACCAAAACACTTGATGTGCATGTCAAACGTTTACGGGCAAAGATAGAACAAGATCCAGGAAATCCTGTTTTTATCCAAACGGTGCGAGGCTTGGGATATAAGTTCGAGGGTTAGCCTTAATTCATTTTGTAGCAGTTGTAGCAGTTGTAGCGGTTGGAGCGGGCGTGCCACCAACGCTGGCAAAATAATCACTCTTAGCGCGAACAATCGCGTTCAAAGCAACTGATGCTGCGTGTGCAAATGTCACTATGACATCAACGCGAGTACCAGCTACAGCCTTAAGCCCAGCAACTGTTCCAACTGCATTTGCGGAGTCACCAGAAAAAATCACTGGTGTGTTCTGAACAAGATTAAATGGTGCGGCCGAAAGATTTGCTGGGATGCCGCCAACCGTTATTCCAGTTAGCGCGTCGGCCGTAGTAGCTTCATTGACGAATGTGGCGACGAGCGCAGCACTGCCATCAGGCTGAGCGACGAGTAATAGGTCACGGACATAGATTGAACCGCTTTGAGCTTCAACGCCATCAGTTACCTGCTTGATATTGCGGGTGGGAGCACTCGAGCCTGAGGCACCGCAGCCGGTGAGAGCCAGAACGCTTAGGAGGCTAAGGAGTAAGGGAGCGATGTATTTGGGCTTCATCATCATGGGGAGGAGGATACAGTGCTTATATCTCAGGGCTTATATCTCCATTTTTTTGTGACACAAGTCGCTGGTACAATTGGGATCTATTCCCAAGGAGCCAAATTAATGTCATTTAAGGTCGGCGAAACCGTTGTTTATCCCCATCACGGAGCGGCTCTCATTGAAGCAATTGAGACCCGGACTATTAAAGGCGAAGAGAAGATCTACCTGGTACTAAAAGTTGCTCAGGGTGACCTAACTGTTCGCGTTCCAGCTGAAAATATAGATCTTGTAGGCGTCCGCGATGTAGTCGATTCAGCCGGATTAGACCGTGTTTTTAATGTATTGCGTCAGCCATATACCGAGGAGCCAACAAACTGGTCCCGCCGTTATAAGGCAAATGTCGAAAAATTAGCCTCTGGCGATGTAATTAAGGTTGCAGAAGTTGTCCGCGATCTATATCGCCGCGATCTTGATCGTGGTCTTTCTGCCGGCGAAAAGCGGATGCTCTCAAAGGCAAAGCAAATTTTGATCTCTGAACTCGCACTCGCTGAGCGAACTGATGAAGAGAAGGCCGGCGTTATTCTCGATGAGGTTCTAGCTTCCTGAAGCTAATCCTGTGAGTGAATTAGTTGCCGTCATCATCGCCGCTGGCGGCAGTGGTGAGCGCCTAGATGCCAAGGTCCCTAAAGCCCTTGTCCAGGTCGCTGGCAAAACCCTCATTGAGCATGCGGTGGCGAATATGGCACCAGTTGCCAATCAGATTATCGTGGCTGCTCCACCCGGATTTGAAGATCAATTCCAAGATCTCTTAGGTAGCGAGGTCACGGTTGTAACAGGTGGGAAATCGCGAACGCTGAGTGTCAAAAAGGCGCTTGCCCATGTTGCTGAAGAGAATGGTTATGTTTTAGTTCATGACGCGGCGAGGGCGCTAGCAACCGTCAATCTTGCAATCCGGGTTATTGATTCGTTGCGCGCCGGTGAAAAGGCGGTAATCCCTGGCCTGGAAGTGAGCGACACCATCAAGAGAGTTGATGGCGATAACTACGTAACTAAGACTCATAATCGCTCAAAGTTACGAGCTATTCAAACTCCACAAGGTTTTACCCGCAAGGTATTGATCAAGGCACATTCATCTTCCAATGATCTGACAGATGATGCTGCTCTTGTTGAAGAACGAGGTGTTGAAGTCAAAGTTATTCCTGGCGAAGAACGCGCGATGAAAATAACAACCAAGCAAGATTTGGCGTTCGCAGAAAGACTTCTTGTGGGTAGCGTGGATTCAAAGATGCGAGTCGGAATCGGTACCGATACTCATGTTTTATCTAGCGATAATAAACGCGCGCTATGGCTTGCCGGTTTACATTGGCCAGAAGAAGTTGGTCTTGACGGACATTCAGATGGAGATGTTGCCGCACATGCTATTTGTGATGCACTATTTAGTGCTGCCGATCTTGGTGATTTAGGTTCTAACTTTGGAACCAACAGCAATAAATATGCAGGTGCAAGTGGCGTTAAACTTTTAACTGAAACAGTAGAACTAGTACGCGCCGCTGGATATTCAATAAATAATGTTTCACTGCAGATTGTTGGTAATCGCCCAAATATCGCATCGCGCCGCGCAGAAATTATAAAGGTGCTCGCCGCAGTTCTAGGCGACGCTGCGGTTTCGGTGAGTGCAACAACGACCGACGGCTTGGGACTTACTGGTGAAGGTCGTGGCATTTCGGCTATTGCTACCGCGCTTCTACTTCGCAGCGCACGGTAGATTTATCCGATGTCAACACACCTCAAGCTGTATAACACAGCGACTCGAACTGTTGCAGATTTTAAGCCACTCACATTCGGAAAAGTCGGGATTTACTTATGTGGTGCTACCGTTCAAGCGCCTCCGCATATCGGGCATGTTCGTAGTGGAGTTAACTTCGATATTTTGCGACGTTGGTTAAGTGCAAGTGGGTACGAGGTAACATTTATCCGTAATGTCACCGATATTGATGACAAAATTTTGCATAAGGCACGTCATGAAGATATTCCATGGTGGGAAGTTGCGCAGAAATATGAGCGAGCCTTTACTGAGGCATATCGCGCATTGAATGTTCTGCCGCCGACTTATGAACCTCGTGCTACTGGACATATCACTCAGATGATCGAACTCATGCAGATTTTGATTGATAATGGCAGCGCATACGCGCCAGGCAACGGAGATGTTTATCTCGATGTGCGTCACCTCACCTCCTATCTAACCCTCTCCAATCAGAAGCTCGATGACCTTCAATCTGCCGAAGATGTAGATCTGACCTATAAAAGGGACCCACGCGATTTCGCGCTCTGGAAAGCGGCAAAACCAGGAGATCCATCGTGGCCAACTCCGTGGGGTGCGGGTCGTCCCGGCTGGCACCTCGAGTGCTCTGCTATGGCACACGCTTACCTTGGAGAATCTTTCGATATTCATGGTGGTGGCTTAGATTTAATATTCCCACACCACGAGAATGAGATTGCGCAGTCGACATCTGCAGGGTGGGGTTTTGCCAATATTTGGATGCATAACGCTTGGGTGACTGCAAGCGGTGAAAAGATGTCCAAGTCTTTGGGTAATTCACTTCAAGTTCACGAAATCCTAAAAAGTTTTCGAGGCATCGAACTTCGATGGTATTTGGGTAGCGCGCACTATCGCTCTATGGTCGAGTTTTCTTTTGAAGCTTTAACGGAGTCATCGGTTAATTTCCGACGCATCGAGGGTTTCTTAAAACGTGCAACTGACCTATTAGGAGAAGTACCAACTGGAGTTATCCCACAAGGTTTTGCTGATGCAATGAATGATGATTTAGCCGTTCCGACAGCGCTCGCGGTCATCGCAGAAATTATGCGCATTGGAAATACCTCGCTCGGCGCCGGCAATACAGTTGAGGTCAAGAGCGCTGCTGCGCAAATCCGCGGAGCACTTTCTATTCTTGGCTGCGATCCATTTGATCCAATCTTTGTAGGAAATTCAGATGCAGGCGCAGAAGTATTAGATGGATTAGTTGCCCTTGCACTCGAACAACGAGCAGCGGCCCGTGCTCGAAAAGATTTTGCAGCAGCAGATTCAATTCGCGATCAATTAGTGGAACTGGGCGTCGTTATCGAAGATACCGCGCAAGGTACCAGATGGAGTATCGGTTAATGCGCCCAGGTAAAAAGCGTCGCGAGAGCGCAGCAGCGCCAAAACGAGAACAAACCCGTAGACCTGAAGGTCGGCGTGAAACCAAACCCTCATCTGATGCCGTTGCTGGACGCAATCCCGTTGTTGAAGCGCTTCGTGCCAAGATTCCTGCGAAGGAGTTGTTGGTTGCAGAGCGCGTAGAGATTGATGAGCGGATGCAAGAGGCGATGCGCCTAGCAAAGAATCAAAATTTAATGATTAAGGAAGTTTCTCGAGGAGTTCTGGATGGGTTAACTGGCACGACGATGCATCAAGGTATTGCGCTGGTGATTAAGCCATTTCATTACGCAAATTTTGAAGAGTTGCTCAAGAAGGCCAATAAGCCCGGGTTATTGATCGGACTTGATGGAGTCACCGATCCACACAATTTAGGAGCAATCGTCCGAAGCGCGGCAGCATTTGGGGCTGATGGTGTCGTCATACCTGAGCGTCGGACTGCGGCGATGACGGGTTCTGCCTGGAAATCATCGGCAGGCGCGGCTGCCAGATTGCCGATTTCGCAAGTGACCAATTTGGTTCGCTCGCTTGTTGATGCAAAGAAAGCCGGATTTTTCGTCGTTGGTCTCGATGCGCAAGGCGATGAATCGTTACCTAAATTCTCCCTCTCCTTGGAATCGGTCTATGTCATCGTAGGTAGCGAAGGTAAGGGGTTATCGCGGTTAGTCCGCGAAACCTGCGACTTAATCCTGTCGATTCCGATGAGTTCGGATGTTGAATCACTCAATGCCAGCGTCGCAACAGCGATCGTTTTACATCAAATCGCAGCAAATCGCGCTGCGGCAACCGTTTAGTAACCTTCCGTTCACCTAAATACGGCAAACTAGAAACATGCCTCACAGAATCGTCGAAGATCCCAGGGGACGACTCATCGATCGTGAGTTGTCTTGGCTGGCATTTAACGAGCGTGTGCTTGAGTTGGCCGAAGATGTAACCATCCCACTGCTAGAGCGTTGTCGCTTTCTTGCGATCTATTCTTCCAATCTCGATGACTTTTACATGATTCGCGTCGCGACGCTCAAGCGTAAACTGGAATCAGGGGTCACAAAAGCTAACACCGCAGGTTACACACCGATTCAGTTGATGAGCGAGATCGCTCAAAAAACGGAGGAACTTTTGCGGCGCCAATCGACGGCTTTTCACGATGTGATTTTGCCCAACCTTGGAAAGTACGGAATTGAATTAGCTGCTTGGGATTCACTCGATGATGATGAGAAGATCGCTGTCAATAAGGTCTTTCATGCCAAGATTTTTCCAGTGCTTACTCCGCTTGCTGTTGATCCTTCGCATCCATTTCCCTACATTTCGGGACTTTCGCTTAATCTTGCCGTGGTTGTCAAGAAACCTAATAGCGAAGAAGATCTTTTTGCGCGGGTAAAGGTGCCATCAAATCTTCCACGCTTTGTTGAAACTGGCAAGAGGGGCGTGCGCCGATTTGTTCCGCTTGAAGAAGTAATCATTGCCAACTTGCATGAATTATTCCAAGGGATGGAGATAAAAGATCATTACACATTCCGATTAACTCGCAATGCTGATCTTGAACTTGAAGAAGAAGAATCAGAAGATTTGCTTGCTTCAATGGAGCAAGAGTTGTTGCGACGAAAATTCGGACCACCTGTCAGACTCGAAGTTGATCGCGGAATTCAACCTGAACTTCTTAAGACTCTGATGGATGAACTCAATATTAAAGAGGAAGATATAAGTCGTTACCAAGAGCCGTTGGATCTTACGGGTTTAAATCAACTTGCCGACATTGATATGCCTGAACTTCGCTTCCCGCCATTTAGAAACCAAGTCGCACCAGATTTACGCGAGCTTGATCCAGATTCACCCGATGGTTTCTTTGATGCAATCCGTAGGCATGAAATTATTTTGCATCATCCTTATGAGTCGTTTACTTCCAGCGTCGTCCGTTTCCTTGAATTAGCTGCATCAGATCCCCATGTTTTAGCTATTAAGCAGACTTTGTATCGCACCTCGGGGGATTCTCCAATTGCGCAAGCTTTAATTGAGGCAGCCGAGGCTGGGAAGCAGGTGTTGGCAGTTATTGAAATTCGTGCCCGCTTTGATGAACTCGCCAATGTGCGATGGGCCAGAAAACTCGAAGATGCTGGAGTCCACGTTGTTTATGGTCTGATTGGTTTCAAGACTCATGCCAAGTTGTTACTAGTTGTCCGTCAAGAGACCAATGGAATCCGCCGTTATGTTCATATCGGAACGGGTAACTACAACTCCAAAACTGCCAGACTTTATGAAGATTTTGGTTTGTTATCCGCAGACCCTGTGCTGGGTGATGATGTAAACAAACTCTTTAACCAACTTTCTGGTTTTGCACCTCAGACCGCTTTTACTCGGCTTTTGGTAGCGCCGCGCACCATGCGCTCAGGGTTGCTGATGCGAATCGATCGCGAAATTGAGAATCATCTGGCAGGGAAACCTGCATTCATTCGCATGAAACTCAATGCAATTCTCGATGAAGAATTTGTTGAAGCGTTTTACAAAGCTTCTCAAGCAGGTGTTAAGATCGATCTAATTGTTCGAGGAATCTGTTCGATTCGCGCCGGGGTTCCCGGACTATCTGAAAATATTCGAGTCAGATCCATCCTTGGCCGCTTTCTAGAGCATTCGCGAATCTTTCACTTTGCCAACGATGGGTATGATGAAATTTATATTGGTAGTGGAGATTTGATGCATCGTAATTTAGACAGGCGCGTAGAAAGTTTGGTGCAGATCACGCAGAATGATCACAAGCGATTCTTAATCGGTGCAATTGATAGCTATCTTTCCGATGAATTTGTTCGATGGGAAATGCATCAAGATGGTCATTGGTTTGAAATCAAAGACGGTCCAGATGGCGTTCGTTTAAAGGATTTTCACGCATCAGCAATCGAGTGGTATCGAGTACACGAATGACTCCTTCAATTATCGCTGCCGGTGGAGTTATATGGCGCCGTAACATTGATGGCGATATCGAAGTGCTTCTGGTCCATCGCCTGCGCTACGACGATTGGTCGCTGCCAAAGGGCAAAGTCGAAGAAGGAGAAGCCCTCATCTCTTGCGCCTATCGCGAAATTTTAGAAGAGACTGGCCTCAATATCAGACTTGGTCCATACGTTGGTTCTGTTGAATATTATGTGCCTGATGGCTTAAAGCATGTTGCATACTGGAGTGCTTCGATAATTGGAGATCACTCCTTTTTTCATGCCAATGAAGAGGTCGATCAGATCATCTGGCTTGATATTGAGTCTGCAGCGTTTAAAGCAACGCGCGATAGCGATCGATATATTTTGGAACGCTTCCTAGTTACTCCGTTCGATTCATCCGCACTCATCATGCTTCGTCATGCCAAAGCACTGGACCGCGCTGAATGGCAAGGTGAGGATGAAGACCGTCCCTTGCAATTAATAGGTCAATTGCAAGCTAAGCGAATGTTGTCGCTCTATCAAGTATTTGGCTTAGAAGAAATTCATACATCTGATGCAGTTCGATGCCTGGATACCATCTCACAGATGGCAAAGGCCTTACAGATCACGCCGATTATTACAAATGCGGTCAGCGAGTACACATATAAAAAGAATAGAGAAAAGGCGATTGATTACGCTAAGGAATTGATTAAGAAGAATAAACAGATTGTGCTCTGTAGCCATAATCCTGTTTTACCGCGGATGATGGAGAAACTCACTAAGAAGATCGATTTTAATTACCCAGACAATAAATTGTTACCAGGTGAGGCGTGGGTACTATTTCATAGCAAGAAAGAAGTACTTCAAATTGACCGAATGTCTGCCCCTTCCGTTTAGCTCTTTTCCATCCAATCCATATATTTAAGGACAATTCCCTCGCGAAGTGCCCAGGGACAGATCTCAAGTTCACGTAAGTCAAGGTTTCGCATCACGCTTTCCGTGACAAAGGCGCCAGCGACAATCTGCTTTGCTCGGTTAGAAGATACGCCAGGCAATTTAGTGCGTTCATCATGTGTCATATCCGCAAGTCGTGTCGCAATCTTGCGAATAATGTCGAATTTGATTGTCGTGCCATTAGTATCAAACCAATCACCACTCAGGCGCGCTAAAGTTCGAAGCGTTTTACTTGTTGCAATAGACCGATCGGAATCCTGATGTTTCACAAGCGCGGGCAAGACGGCTTCGAGTTGCGACTCGATGTGATATCGCATATCGCTAATACCTTTTTGAGAATAGGGATTACCCGAAAGAAACTTCTGGGTTAAACGCGATGC
>JGI20207J14881_1000117_pt1 | contig 27488 bp, 30 predicted proteins | sample NGESurdeep092012_4_FD_14881 | JGI IMG/M metagenome (IMG submission 14881)
TGCGGGCACGGGCAGCGTTCCCTCTCGAAACCACCGATAGGCGGTCTGGGGATGTATCCCCTGTACTTTGGCCCACTCACTTAAATTCATTACTTCATAGTCTTGCGGGGTGGTGTCACATCAGTTGGCAACCCTTCGTGCAGTATGGCGCCGAGTCGGTCATCTGACGTTCGCTCAACGCGAAGTCGCCGCTCGACCAGAGACCGAGGACGGGAACCTCGATGGGCGGCAACTCGGGTGGTGGCTTGATGAACGCGTCAGGCGCGAGGTTCGCGCGGTACCACATGAGGTGCGTCGTCATCTGACCATCACGTTCGAGTTCTTGGATGACGTCCTCGGCGCGGGGATGACCGACCCATCGACGCATCACCTCGTAGTCGTCCTTTCTGAGAAACCGCTCGCCCAGGCCCTCGATGTAGAAGAGCAGCGTGTACCAACTCTTCACTTGTTGTTCGATGCCCGCGGAGCAGAAGGCCGTGGGGTGACCCACCGACACGACGCAGAGTCGTTCTACGAGCTCGGGGTGATACGCCGCGAAGGCCCACGCGAGGTTCGCGCCCCAGTCGTGGCCGACTAACGTCACCTTCTCGTCCCCGAGAGCCGTGACGATGTTCGCCACGTCCCCCACGAGGTGGTGCATCTTGTAGCTCGCCAGGTCTCTCGGTTTGTCGCTCCGTCCGCACCCTCGAAGATCGGGTGCCGCGACCCGGTAACCGGCGCTCACCAGTTCCGGCGCGACGTCGTCCCAGAGCGACGAGGTGTCGGGCCAGCCGTGTAACAGCAGGACCGTCGGCCCTTCTCCCTGCAGAGAGACCCGCAGCCGCACGTTCCCATTTTCTACTGTGAGGGTCTCCATCGTCGAGCCCGTACACCTACGAACTAGAACGTCACCATGGAAACCTTTATCGCCAACGTCCCCTCACCCGTCGGTCCCTTCGGTGTGGAGGGAACCGCCGACAAGATCACGGCTATCTACCTGCCCAGTCAACTGCACCGAGCGTCGTCTGGAACACCGCCGCGCGCCGTGGCGCGTGCCGCCCAACAACTCGCCGAGTACTTCGAGGGAACGCGGCGCGACTTCGACGTCTCGTTGGCCCACGTTGACGCGACGGACTTCCAACACGACGTCTGGGACGCCCTCACCGAGATCCCTTACGGCGAGGTGCGTACCTACGGCGACGTCGCCGTGAGCGTCGATCGACCACTCGCGTCACGCGCGGTAGGAAACGCGAACCACGCGAACCCGTGGCCCGTCATCGTCCCCTGTCATCGCGTGGTGTCGTCGACGGGACTCGGTGGCTACGGCGGGGGCGACGAGGTCAAGCGGTTCCTCCTCGAGCTCGAAGGAGTGCACTACTAGTCGTCGAGTGTCGGCGTCAGCGGAATCTCTCGCAGCGGTAGTTCGACGAGGTGGCCCCGATTGAGCTGCGTCGTGAGCAACACGTGCGCGGCCCGTCGAGCGACCCAGAGCAGCGCCAGCGCGGAGGGAATCTCGACGACGAGGGCGAGCGTGAGACTTTCCCCGAAGCCTTTCTGACCAGTGGTCGTGACGTCGAACCACGCGTCGAGCAACAACAGGGTCGCCGACGCGATGGAGAAGAAGATCAGCACCGCTCGACGACGCCACGCGGCCCACGCCGCGCCGACGAGCATGAGAATCTCCGCGACGTCGAGCCCCACCCACGCGACGTCCCAATGGTACGCAATGTGATGGCGGGGAAGGCGCCATCCGAGGTACACCGTCCAGAGGACCTCGAGGACCGCGCCCGTGATCAGAACGGTCAACAGTCGATCGCGCGTGGTCGAAAACGCGTGTTGGTGTGCCACGGAACTACCGAGTAACGGGTACCGGGTCGGTAAGAGCTTCGAACATCGCGCGCGTACCCGCGGCGAGCGACTCGCGCTCGACGTCACTGAGCACGTCGAAGCACTTCTGCATGGCGACACTCGTCAACTCTTCGGCCTCTAACTTCTTGCCCTCAAGCTCTTCGGTGACTACGGGCGCTTCCTCGGCCCGGTAGCCGTGCAACGTGAAGACGCCTGGATCTTGCAGGAAGCAAGCTTCCAGCGGCGAGATGCCGACGTCGTTCACCGCGTGAATATGGACGCCGCCACGAAGCTCTCGAAGGAAGATCGTGCCGAGGTAGGCCGCGTGCACCGGGTTGGCCGGCGCTGGGTACTTCTTGTAGCCGTCCACGAGCGGACACACGCCGCTCGGCTGGGCGTCGACGACCTTTCGGGCAGCGGACGCAAAGTTCGCGAGCACCGTCAAGTCGACGCCACCGAAGGTCCGGTCGGCGAACGCGTACGCCGCGAGGAGATAGTCGGCGGCGGTCGCCACGGGGTCTGCCTTCGACTTCGCTCGAGTCCAGAGAAAATCGATCGTCGACTGATTGAAGAACGTGAACGCCTCGAACACGGTCGGCGTGTCGACGTCACCCAACGTGCCAGCCCGACCGAGCCCGTAGAACTCCAAGATGTTGAGTCCGTGTTCTTTCGCGCGTTCGCCCGTCAGTGGATCGAAGAAGAAGCTCATGCCGAGCGTCTGAATGGGATCGGCGGTGAGCGTCGCGAGTTCGGCGGTGTTCATATCGATGACTTTAGGTCGCTCTCGGCTGATCGGAACCTAGGGCGCGAGACGCTGTCCGTCACTGCGAACGCGCAGCTCGATGGTCGATCCAGTGTCGACGGTCATGAACCGGGCCGATCCTCCGTGGCGAATGACGATCTCGGTGACGATCGCGAGTCCGAGCCCCGTACCACCGGACTTACGACTCCGCGCCGAGTCCGCGCGCGTGAACCGCTCGAAGAAGCGAGCGCTCTCATCGACGTCGATTCCTTCGCCGTCGTCGCTCACGACGACGACCGCTTCGTCACCGTCGAAGTGCGCGGCGAATCGTAGTTCGTGTTGCGCGTAGCGCATCGCGTTGTCGACGACGTTACGAATCATGCGCTTCAGCATCGCTGGATCGCCCACGACCCGCGTGGGGTGGACCGCCGACGTGTCGACGACCAGTTCGCTCATGGAGCGAACGCGCGTCGCCTCTTCGTAGAGCAGATCGTCGAAGTCGACGTCCGCTCGTTCGCTGAGTATGTGGTCCTCGTCGTGGCGCGCCAGCCAGAAGAGGTCCCCGATGATGCCGTCGAGTCTTCGACCTTCACGCATGATGACGTCGGCGACCTCCGTCCAGTTGGCGTTGGCCGGATCACTCGTCGCTCGCTCGGTGGTGGCGAGCAACGTCGTCAAGGGGCTTCGTAGTTCGTGACTGGCGTTCGAGACGAACTCCTGTTGGAACTTCGACGCCGACTCGAGACGGTCCAACATGGCGTTCACGGTTCGCGCCATGCGAGCGATCTCGTCGTCACCGCCCGTCACCGGAACCCGTTCCGTCAGGTCTTCCGCCGCGATCGCGTCGACGCGACGGCGAATGGATTCAACGGGCGCGAGCGCGAGTCCAATGCCGAGCCAGATGAGACCTCCCGACATGAGTAACAACAGGGGGAAGGAGATCAAGAGGCTGACTAACAGCACCCGGACGCTGTGCTCGATCGCGCCGCCGTAGACGAACCCGAAGACGAGGGCGGGACCGCGCGTCGTCGAGATCGTCGACACGTCGCCGGAACTCAACTCGGAGAGCGTGGCCCGGTTGGCCCGGTCATGGATGAACTGGAAAGTCAGACCGCTGGGCAGGAGAGCGTCGGTAATGGGTCGAGCGAGGACCGGCGCGTTCTGGATAGACGAACTCGCCGCTAACACTCGGGTATCGCTGTAGTTGGTGACTTGCACGACAACGTCGCCAACGGTCGGAAGACTGATGACCCGCGAGGGCGAGACGTTCGCGGTGGCGAGACGTTGCTGGGTCTGTTCCATCACCGAGTCGATCTGATTGGTCGCTTGTTTCAGGAGTGAGCGGTGCACCAGGTTGACGAGCGCGACCCCGGTGAAGGTCAAGATGATGGTGATAGCGATGACGAAGATGAGCGTTAGGCGTGCCCGAATGGATAGTTGACGGCCCTCGCCCATCACGCGTCACGCGCGCAGTAACCGACACCGCGCACCGTGTGGATGATCGACGGTTCATCCATCACGTCGATCTTTCGCCGAAGGTAACCCACGTAGACCTCGACGATGTTCGGGTCGCCGTCGAAATCGCTACCCCACACCGAGTTCAGAATCTCCAATTTGGTGTGCGTGACCTTCGAGCGACTCATGAAGAACTCCAAGAGGGAGAACTCTCGCGGCGTCAGCGTCACGTTTCGCCCTTGCGACGTCACGTGGCGGCTCATGGGATCCAACACGACGGTGCCGAGCGTGAGCATCTGTGGTCGACCGCGATCTTGACGACGAAGCAGGGCGTGCACCCGCGCCATGAAAACGGCGCGCTCAAAAGGTTTTCGCAAGAAGTCGTCGGCCCCGACGTCGAGTCCTTCGACTTCGTCCCAGTCCCCCTCTTTGGCGGTCAACATCAAGAGGGGCGTCTGCAGTCCCGCCTCGCGCAGATCCTGGCAACCCGAAAACCACTGCGTCGCGGGAGCATGATGTCGAGCACGATGACGTCGTAGCCACCGTTCAACGCTTCTTCGAAGCCCGTTTCGCCGTCGTGACGCTGCACTACGACGAAACCTTCGTCGACCAACAGTCCCGCCACCGCACTCGCCAGGTCGTAGTCGTCCTCGATAACGAGGACGCGGAGGGGTTGATCACTCATTGCAGGTAGAGGTTACCGTTGGCTCCTTCAACGATCTTCAACTTCGTGAGGCCGTGCGGCGACGGTCCCACGATCACGTCGCCGTTGCTCACCTGGAACTCTGAACCGTGACAAGGACACACGATGATCTTCGCAGTGTTGGAGTAGCCGACCGTGCAACCGGTATGGGGACAGACCGCGTCGTAGCCGACGAACTCACCGGCGTCCGTGTGAATCACGATGCCGGGATCACCACTCGAAGGAATCGTAAAACTCGCGGCCTGGTTCTTCGGGACTTGACTCGCCGAACCGAGCAGCTGACCCTGCGCCGAACCTGGCGCGGTCGTCGTGGTTGAAGCACCCGGCGACGTCGTCGTCGCCGTCGTCGGAGACGTCGTGGGCGGGGCAAGTTGCGTCCCTTGACCCTTCGGTTTCGGTGCGGCGTCGATGAGTCGACCCGCGACCGCCGTGGCGGCGCCCGAGATGACGACCGACGTCCCCACGGCGGCGGCGAGCGCGCCACCCAGGACGACGGCGCGCCGGTCGGCCGCGTGCGCGACGGCGGGCGTAGGCGGTCGTGCACCCTCCTCCAGCAACACCGGACAGGCCGCCGGGTCACAGGGCTGACCGCCTCGAGCAGTGCACTTTCCCTTGTCGAAGTTGCCACAGAGGCGCTGCACGGTCGCGAAGGCGATGGGCACGAGTAGGGGAGACGGTCGTTTATGTTCCTTCGCGACACGCTCCTTGATCCAAGCGTCCATCGATAGTTGCGATCCTCCGCCCGCCACGATGAAGGGCGTCCACGCGAAGAGGAACACGATGTCCGCGCCAGTGAAGAACGGCGACGCGTGAAAGCTCACCGTCAAGAACAGCGATAGAGACAGCAAGAGACCGGCGACCGCGGCCACCCGGGTGAAGAGCCCCACCAACGTGCCGAGGCCAATGGCCAGTTCGCCTACCGCGATGATCACGCCGACCGGGACCGCGACACTCCCGAGATGGCTCAACAGCGCGTGGATGGGACTGGTGCGCGCGGCCGCGATCAGCTGGGACTGAATCGAGATCGGGCTCTTCGCGTCGAAGAAATTGGGATTCGCCAACTTTTGGAGTCCGGCGTACGTGAAGGTCGCGCCAAGGAAGACGCGCAACGGCAACAACGACCACGCGCTCAGCGCTTTCGCCCCGACCGGGGGCCGCAGCAGTGGCGAACGGAGTGAAAGATCGTGCCCCTTGGCACGTGGTGATTGTGGCACGACACTATGGTGCCACAGCGATTTCACCCAGAGTCCGGCAGCGGATGACTCTTACCCAAGATTTATCAACCACAATGGAGAGATGTTCAACGCGTCGATCGTCTCGTTCTTGACGGAAAAGTTACACAGTGTCTCCCCGGTGATCGTCTACGTACTCGTCGCCCTGCTCGTGTTTGGTGAGGCCGCGCTGTTTATTGGCTTCGTGTTACCCGGCGAGACGTCGGTGATAGTGGCGGGTGTCGTGGCAAGTCAGGGCCGTGTCAACGTGGTGACCGTCGCGATCTTGGTCGTCGTCGCTGCCATCGTCGGCGACTCCCTCGGCTTCGAAATCGGTAAGCGCTACGGTCAACGTCTCATCAAACTCCCCATCCTTCGCAAACGACACGATGCCCTCGAACGTGCGCTCGAGGGCCTTCGTCGTCGCGGCGCCACGTACGTCTTCATCGGACGGTTCACGGCGTTCCTCCGCGCGGTGATGCCGGGCCTCGCGGGGATGAGTCGGTTGCGCTATCGCCGCTTCCTCGCTGCCAACGCCGCGGGCGCTCTCCTTTGGGGTGTCGGCTACACGTTGCTCGGTTACTTCGCGGGCCACGCCCTCGGGACAATCCAGAAGTGGTCCGGATGGGCCGGCATCGCCGTGCTCGTGCTCGTCATCGGATTGATCGTCGGGTTGCACTACGTGAAGAAACGTCGCGAGGCCCACGAAGAACGAGAGTGGAGCGAAGAGCGCCTCGGTGGTGATTCAGCGAAGGGCGCTGAGTAACTCTTCTGGTGCGTTGACGCGCCACTCGTCACCGTGCAGCGCGAGCAGTCCCGCGCCCGTGCTCGTGGGACCACTGCCGCGAAGGAGCGATCGCACGTAGATCTCGTCGACGTCGAGGGTACGCCGCGATTCGGCGAACTCTTCTGGTGCGACGTCGATCGACGTGACGGCGCTCGAGCGAACGAGGAGTGGTCCGACGATCTCGTCGGCGCCGAGAACGCCAATAATCCCTTCGATCTGGGCGTTGGCGAAGCGGGCGTCGGCGAAAGCCCCTTTGCGCCACGGGGGCGCCTTGCCGGCCAGGAATCCCCGCATGACGAGTTCTTCGGGCTGCGTGAAAGCGACAACGCCCGTGACGTCGTCCTTCAGCGCCTCGACGACTCGCCTCGCGTGCGCCAGCACGTGGGGCACTACCCACGGCAAGAGCCACGCTTCTTGCCCGGTCCACGAGGGCCACACCGCGTCGACGAGCGCGATCGTCACGTCCAGTCCCAGCGTGCGCGCGAATCGAACGACGTCGAGGTATCGACGGAGTGCCTCGTCGTCGAACTGCCCTAGACGCGGCTCCACGCGCGCCCATTCGACGCTGAGCCGCACGCCCGCGAAACCGAGTGCCGGCACGAAGTCCAAGACGTTCTCGTACTGGCGCCAGAGATCGTCCGCGACGCCCGGACCCACGTGACGACCCAGTCCGATCGTCGGCGCGTAACAGGTCATCGGACCGCCGGGTCGATCGAAGCCACCTTCGACCGCGTAGCCCTCGAGCGTTACGAAGAGTCGAGCTCGCGCGTTCACGAGGTCAGTTTCGCACGCACGCCAAGGGCCGACGTCAACTAGCGTCTCGGTCGAAGCCCGCGAGGGCCTTTCGAAGGAGCTCCCATGGCCGATGAGATACTGCGCGAACGCCGCGGGCACGTTGAACTACTCACGATCAACCGGCCCGAAGCACGCAACGCCATCAACCGAGCGACCGCGACTGCGTTGAGTGACGCGCTCGACGAGTGTGAGACGGACGACGACGTGTGGGTCGTGGTGTTGACCGGCGCGGGCGACAAGGCCTTCTCCGCGGGCATGGACTTGAAGGCCTTCGCCACGGGTGAGTTCCCCATCACCGACAAGGGCTTCGGTGGCCTCACGAAGAGAGACTTCCCCAAACCCTTGATCGCCGCGGCCAATGGATCGGCGCTCGCCGGGGGCTTCGAGATGATGCTCAGCTGTGACATGGTCGTCGCTGCCGACCACGCAATGTTCGGCATCCCCGAAGCGTCGCGGGGTCTCGTCGCGGGTGCGGGCGGACTGATCCGCCTGCCCAAGCGCGTTCCCCTCACGATTGCCTTCGAAATGGCGCTCACCGCCGATCCCATCAGCGCCGAGCGCGCCTACGAGCTCGGTCTCGTGAACCACGTCGTGCACGGCGACGTCGTCCTCGACGTCGCCATTGCGCTCGCCGAACGCATTGCGAAGAACGCACCGTTGGCCGTTCGCACGTCGAAGGACGTGATGCGCAGAGCCGGGGAACTCACTGAGGCCGACGCCTGGGTCGTGAGCGACGGGGCCTTCGCGATGATCGGCTTGAGCGGCGACGCGATGGAAGGCGCCGTCGCGTTCGCCGAGAAGCGCGACCCGAACTGGCAAGGTAGGTGAGCTCGGTGTTCACCGTCGCGCATCACGCGCAACTCGCCAACGCCTGGACCATTGTCCGACTCAGCTTGCACGTACTGGGCGCGTGCGTGTGGGTGGGTGGACAACTGGTACTCGCCGGACTCGTGGTGACACTTCGTGGGATCTCTCACGACGCCCCCGGCAAAGTGGCGAAGGCCTTCGCGAGGTTCACGTGGCCCGCTTTCGGCCTCTTGATCGTGACGGGTGTATGGAGCGTCGCGGCCGTCGGTTCGGGGGCGTCGTCGAACTGGAATGCCGTTTTCGGTATCAAGATGTTCTGCGTGATCATCGCGGGACTCGGTGCGTTCTTGCACACGAAGGCCGCCTCACCCAAGGCGAAAGGAGTCTTCGCAGGCGTCGGCATGCTCGGCACCATCGCCGCCATGGTCCTTGGCGTCGCGCTCGCCGGTTAGTGCAGGTGGTACACCAGCGCTGAGGTGATCGCCGCGGACGCGACGACGACGGGAAACGGCGCCTTTGCGAAGAGTGCCGCGAGCGCGACCGCGAGACCGGCCAGTCGGTGATCGAGCACGACGTGGGTCTTGACGACGAGTCCCTCAGCGACGACGAGCGCGCTCAAGAGCGAGATCGGCACGAGCGCGTTCACGCGCTGGAGACGCGGACGCGCGAGCCAGCCCTCGGGGACGTAGTAGCCGAGGAGTTTGACGCCAAAGCACAACACGCTCGTTGCGCCGAGGACGATCCAAGCCGTCGCGCTACTCATCGTTCGCGCCATCCCCAGACGACAGCGACTAGCGCACTCGCGATGATGGGCAGTCCCGCCGGCAGCCAGGGCGTGACGAGCACGGCAAAGGTCATCGACGACGCCGCGACGACGCGAAGGAACGTCGTCGTGAGACGCGGCCAGAGGAGCCCTAGGAAGGCGGCGGGCACCGCGGCGTCGAGTCCCCACGACGCGGGGTTCCCGAGTGCTTTCGCGCCGATCGCCCCGAGGAGGGTGAAGAGATTCCAGAAGAGATAGACACCTGCGCCGGTCAGCCAAAAGCCCCGTCGCATCGCGTGCGTGCCGCGCGGCGTCTGAGCGAGCGCGACGCCAGTCGACTCGTCGATGGTGAGGTGCGCCGCCACCACCCGTCGAAAACCCTTCACTCGCACGAGGGGTGCCATCTGGAGTCCGTACAGTGCGTTGCGCGTACCGAGCATGGTCGCCGCGGCGACGGCACTCACGGCACCCCCACCGGCTGCCATCACCCCCACGGCCGCGAACTGACTGGCCCCCGTGAAGGTGAGGAGGGAGAAGAGACAAGTCTGGAGGACGGAGAATCCCGCCGCGATCCCGGCGGCCCCGAAGGCGACGCCGTAGGTCCCTACCGTGAACGCGACGCTGAAGGCGTCGCGAGACGTCTCACGGGGCGCTGTCGTCACCTCTTCATTCTTGCCGAGCCTGATGAGAGACTGCGCGGGCGTAGCCGGGCGTCTCGGTGAGCGGACTACTCTTGGTTTTACGCACGTCAGAGGAGTGGACCGTGTTCTTTGGTGAAATTTTTGGACCGGATCTCTTGATCGTGGTCATCGTCGTCGCCGTCCTTATCTTTGGAGGCGCCGCCATCCCCAAATTGGCCAAGAACCTCGGTTCCGCAAAGAACGAGTTCGAAAAAGGTCTGAAGGAGGGCAAGGCTTCGGGTACCACCAAGGCCACCGACGCTTCGGAGACGAAGACACCTGAGGACGACAAATAGTCGCCGAGTCGACGAGGTCGTTAGTTCGTTCTACACAGCGATCGACACCAACGCCCTTTGAGTCTGCCCTCCTTAAAAGATGAGTAAGGTTTTCTCCGTGGAACCACCCGCCCTGTCCCCACAGGGAGTCTCCAACCGCACACGCCGCTGGCGCCGCGTGCGACGAATTGTTGCGCTCCCCATTGCCGCTCTCGCGCTCGCGGGTTGCACCGTGCCTACCTTTGGCGCCTCGCCCGGTGCCACCACCAGTTCCCAGTCCGCCTACCACCTATGGCAGGCATTCTCCATCGGCGCGGCCATCATCGGCACGCTCGTCGTCGTGCTCATTCTCTGGGCGGTCATCTTCCATCGTCGCACGAGCGATCGCATCCCCAAGCAGGTTCAGTACCACATTCCCCTCGAAATGACCTACATCATCATACCTATCGTCATCGTCTTGGGTCTCTTCGCGGCGACCTTGGTCGTCGAGAATAAAGAAGTCGCGAATCCCAAGACCAGTGTGACGATTGACGTGAACGCCTTTCAGTGGGGCTGGAAGTTCACGTACCTGGGTGAGAACGTCGTCGTCGTGGGACAGACAACTCAAGACCCTGAGATGGTGATACCGGTCAACGAAAACGTTCACATCAATCTTACGTCGTCGGACGTCGTTCACGGCTTCTACGTCCACGCGTTTAACTTCTCGCGCTACGCCCTACCCGGAGTGTTGAACGAGTTCACCTTTCGCGCCGTGAACACCGGAACGTTTAACGGGCAGTGCACCCAACTCTGTGGGCTCTATCACTCACTGATGTTCTTTCGAGTAAAGGTGGTCAGTCAGTCCGAGTACACCACGTGGCTCGCAACGAATGCCAGTGCGGGCGCGGTCCGTACCTCGCAGACCGCCAACGAATCAGCAGACGTCCTCAATCGTCCCCACAAAGCCCGCGAAGAGCGAAGGAAACAACTGATGACTGACGTACTCGACCCACCGGTCACTTCCGAACCACGTGATCACGCCCACGAAGAACACCACGGTCCGACCGGAATCTTGAAGTGGATCACGACGACCGATCACAAGATCATCGGTCTTTCTTACACCGTCACCGCGGTCATCATGATGGTGATCGGCGGCGCCTTCGCCGAAATCATTCGAGCGCAGCTCGCATCTCCGAACAATACGTTGGTCTCTCTCGCGCAGTACAACGAATTGTTCACCATGCACGGTTCGGTCATGATCTACCTCTTCGCTGGTCCCTTCGCCTTTGGCGCGCTCGCCAACATCATCGTGCCCATTCAAATTGGTGCGCCGGACATGGCCTTTCCTCGTCTCAACGCGCTGAGTTACTGGCTCTACTTGACCGGTTCGATCACGATGCTTTCGGGCTTCTTCGTGGCCGGAGGTGCCGCAAACTTCGGTTGGGTCGCTTACGCCCCGCTGTCGAATTCCATCAACACTCCCGGCGCGGGCGCGGACCTGTGGATCGGTGGTCTGCTCTTAACGGGTTTCTCCGCGATCTTTACGGGCGTCAATCTCTGTGCCACCATCTTCTATCTCCGAGCGCCCGGCATGACGATGTTCCGCATGCCGATCTTCACGTGGAACATGTTGGTGACCGCGATCTTGATTCTTCTCGCCTTCCCCGTGCTTACCGCCGGACTAATCATGCTCTATTGCGATCGACACTTTGGCACGCACATATTCTCCGTCCAAGGGGGCGGGGTGCCGGTGCTGTGGCAGCATATTTTTTGGTTCTGGGGTCATCCGGAGGTGTACATCCTGGCCCTGCCGTTCTTTGGCATCATCACCGAAATCATCCCCGTTTTCTCGCGTAAGCCCGTCTTTGGGTACAAGGGGATGGTCTTTGCGACAATGACCATTGGTGCGCTTTCGTTGGGTGTCTGGGCGCACCACATGTTCACCACTGGCGTCGTGCTGTTGCCGTTCTTCTCCTTAATGAGCTTCTTGATAGCGGTGCCCACAGGTATCAAGATGTTCAACTGGATCGGCACCATGTGGCGAGGGGAGATCTGGTTCTCCACCGCCATGCTGATGGCCATCGGATTCCTGTTCACGTTCCTCGTTGGTGGCATTACTGGCATCTACCTCGCGAGCCCACCGCTGGACTTCTTCACACACGACACATACTTTGTCGTGGCGCACTTCCACTCGATCGTGATGGCGTTGGTGCTCGGCGCGATGGGCGGTCTCTACTACTGGGGTCCCAAGATCACCGGGTATCTCTTGAATGAGACTATTGGCAAGGTACAGTTCTGGTTTTTGTTCATCGGAATCCAGGTCTTTACGCTTCCCGACTACCTACTTGGTCTCAGGGGCATGCCACGACGGGTCGGCGTTTACCCGCTGCACCCGTCGTGGCAGTCCTTGAACCAACTCTCGACGGTGGGCGCCATCATGATCGGTATCTCGACGATCGCCTTCATGGTGAACATCGTCTACAGCTGGAAGAAGTACCCGGCCGGTGACAACCCGTGGGATGGTCACACGCTCGAGTGGTTCACCACCTCGCCTCCCCCGCACCACAACTTCTACCGTCTGCCCCAGATTCGCTCGGAGCGTCCGACCTGGGACTACAACCACCCCGGCCACACGGCGGCCGAACACGGTCACCACCCGTCGAATGACGAGGAAGTTCCCGTCGCATGAAAGTCGAAGCAAGGATCCTCCTGAGCCTCGGCAGCTTTTTTGGACTGATGGCCGCCCTCTACTGGTTCTGGGGACACGAGAACGCTGGCGGCGTGATGATCTTCGCGGCCATGTTGCTCTGCTTCGTGCCCGGTAGTTACTACTACTGGTGGAGCCGAAGGATGCGCGCGCGCCCCGAAGACGATCCCAACGCCACGCAGGCTCAAGGTGCTGGCGTCGTGGGCGCCTTCCCCGGAACGTCCATATGGCCCTTCACGCTCGGTATGGGCGCTTTCTTCGTGGTACTCGCGTTGGTGTTCGGCATCTGGTTTCTAGTCCCCGGTCTCGGTCTGGTGGCCTGGGCGTTGTTCGGAGGAACGGCCGAAGGGCGGCGAGGCGGTACGCGTTGATCAGTTGAACCCGTCGAAGTTCTCTCGACGTCGTTCATCTTTTTTTATTGGTGAGGGTGACGTTCGCGCGTCTCAGGCGAGACGCGGTCGCTGCCTAGTATTGGCTCTGCGGTGTGGTGCCCAGAGGATGACTGACGAGGAGAGTCTGTGACGGCCCTAGAGAGTTCGACGAAGGTTCAGTTGGGGGGAACGAGGGGCGGTCCCGACCAACCGACACTGCGCAAAGACCGTTGGTGGATCCAGCCCGTCGCCACCGTCGCCATCCTCACAGCCTTCGTCATCTACTCGACGTGGGCGGCCTTTCAGAACAAGTACTACTACGTAGGCGCTCTCGTGCACCGCGACCTCATCAGCCCCTTCTACTCCCCGTGCATCGGTGGCAGTTGTGTGCCTGGAGCTAAGTTCACCTTCGCCGTTAACGCCTGGACTCTGTCGCCGGCGCTGTTGATTCTGATCTTTCCGTTGGGCTTTCGTCTGACGTGTTACTACTACCGGCGCAGCTACTACCGCGCCTTCTGGTGGTCGCCACCGAGCTGCGCTGTCGCCGACGCGCACGGCTCCTACTCGGGCGAGACGCGCTTCCCGCTCTTGATGCAAAACCTGCACCGCTACTTCTTCTACGCGGGTCTCGTCTTCAACGTTCTGCTCACCTACGACGCGGTACTTGCGTTTCGCCAGCCCGGTCTCGGCTGGGGCGTCACCGTGGGCACGATCGTCTTGACCGTGAACGCGACGTTGCTCTGGTTGTACTCAGTGTCGTGCCACGCCTGTCGCCACCTCTGTGGTGGTCACGTGAAGAGTTTCAAGGCTCACCCGCTGCGTTATCGCTTCTGGAAGTTCGTGACGCCGCTCAACGCCAAGCACATGAACTTCGCCTGGGCGTCGCTCATCTTCGTGGCCCTCACCGACGTCTACGTGCGCCTCGTGGCCTCGGGCGCGATCTCCGACTACAAGCTTTTCTAGGCTTAAGGACTCTTTCGTGACCGACGTAACGACCGAACACCACGAGTACGACGTACTGATCATCGGCGCCGGCGGCGCGGGCCTTCGTGCTGCCATCGAAGCGGGTCAACGAGGCCTTAAGGTCGGCATCGTCACCAAGTCGCTCCTCGGTAAGGCGCACACCGTCATGGCGGAAGGCGGCATGGCCGCGGCGATGGGCAACGTCTACCCCGAGGACAACTGGATGGTGCACTTTCGCGACACCATGCGCGGCGGCAAGTACCTGAACAACTACCGCATGGCCGAACTGCACGCCAAAGAGGCGCCCGATCGCGTCTGGGAGCTCGAGCAGTGGGGCGCACTCTTCGACCGCACCAAGGACGGCAAGATCTTGCAGCGCGACTTCGGCGGGCACCGCTACGCGCGACTAGCCCACGTCGGTGACCGCACGGGCCTGGAATTGATCCGCACCCTGCAACAAAAGGTCGTCTCGATGGGCACCGACGTGTTCATGGAGTGCAAGGTCCTCCAACTCGTCCACGACGCCGAGGGACGGGTCGCGGGCTGCGTCGGGTACTGGCGCGCGACCGGCGAGTTCGTCACCTTCCGGGCCAAGGCCGTCATCTTGGCGACCGGTGGNGCCGGCAAGTCNTGGAAGTTCACCTCGAACTCATGGGAGAGTACCGGCGACGGTCACGCGATGGCGCTGTGGGCGGGAGCGAAGCTCATCGACATGGAGTGCGTCCANTTCCACCCGACCGGCATGGTCTGGCCCCTCAGTGTTCGCGGACTGCTCGTGACCGAGGGCGTGCGCGGTGACGGCGGGGTGCTTCGCAACTCGCTCGGTGAACGCTTCATGTTCAACTACGTGGCGCCCATGTTCCGCGCCGAGACCGCCGAATCCGAAGAAGAGGCCGACAAATGGTACGACGACCACAGCGCCGGGCGCCGGGCGCCCGAGCTGTTGCCCCGTGACGAAGTCTCGCGCGCGATCAACACCGAAGTGAAGGCCGGTCGCGGGAGTCCCCACGGCGGTGTCTTCCTCGACATCGCGTCTCGTCGCTCGCCCGAGTTCATCCGCCGACGCCTGCCCTCGATGTACCACCAGTTCATGGAGCTCGCGGGCGTCGACATCACGCGCGAGCCAATGGAGATCGGCCCGACCTGTCACTACATCATGGGTGGCGTCCAGGTCGACGCGGACTCCCAGGAAACCGCCGCACCCGGGCTCTTCGCCGCCGGTGAAGTGGCTGGCGGGATGCACGGCGCTAACCGCCTGGGCGGTAACTCGCTCTCGGACCTCATCGTCTTCGGTCGTCGCGCGGGCATCGGCGCGGCCGAGTACATCGAGGCCGGCAGCGTCGCCACCTCCTACAACCAAGGAGAGGTCGACGAGGCCATCGCAGAAGCGTTGGCGCCCTTCGAGCGCAGTGACGGTGAGAACCCCTACGACGTCCAGCACGACCTGCAAGAGATGATGCAGAGCAGCGTCGGCATCATTCGAAACCAGAGCGAACTCGACGCCGCGATCATCGCACTCGACGAGTTCACCGTGCGCGTGAAGAACGTCTCCGTGAAGGGTGGCCGGGCCTACAACCCCGGTTGGAACCTCGCGACGGACCTTCCGGCCATGATCAGCGTGTCCAAGTGCGTGACCAACGGCGCTTTGCGACGGAAGGAGTCCCGTGGTGGTCACACCCGCGAGGACTTTCCCAACGCGGACCCGGAGTTGGGCAAGCTCAACTTCGCCCAGACGTCTGACGGTGGTCACTGGGACGACCCCGTCTCGGTCGTCGAGTCGCCAATTCTCATCATGCCCGACGAACTGAAGGCTCTTCTCGAGGAGGACAAGTAATGGCTGACGTAACCATGCGCGTGTGGCGTGGCGACGCCAACGGCGGTGACTTCGAGACCTTCACGCTCGAGCAGAACGAGGGCGAAGTCGTCCTCGACGTGATCCACCGGATCCAAGCAACCGACGCGCCCGACCTCGCGTGCCGTTGGAACTGCAAGGCCGGTAAGTGCGGCTCGTGTTCCGCCGAGGTGAACGGCAAGCCCCGCCTCATGTGTATGACGCGCATGGATACGTTGCCCAAAGGAGCCGTGACGGTCACGCCGATGAAGGCCTTTCCCATCATCCGCGACCTCGTCACGGACGTCTCGTTCAACTACGTCCAAGCCGCGAAGGTGCCGGCACTCTTGCCCCCGCCCATGCCCGAGGGCGGCTACCGCATGTTCCAAGAGGACGTCGAACGCGGTCAAGAGTTTCGCAAATGCATCGAGTGCTTCATGTGCCAAGACGTCTGTCACGTCATCCGCGACCACGAGGAGAACAAGGCGCACTACGCCGGCCCGCGCTTCTTCATCCGCTACGCCGAACTGGAGATGCATCCCCTCGACCAGAACGACCGTCGTGACCTCATTCGAGAAGACATGGGACTCGGCTACTGCAACATCACCAAGTGCTGCACCGAGGTCTGCCCCGAGCACATCAAGATCACCGACAACGCGATCATCCCGTTAAAGGAGCGCGTCGTCGACGCCCACTATGACCCAGTCGCCTGGCTCGGACGAAAGATTCGGCGCAAGCCGAAGACGTCGGCGGCCGACGCGGCCGTCCAGCCGGCTCCCTAAGGAAATGGCGGCCTTCCTCAGCGCCGCGTGGTTGTCGTCACTCAATGACACGCTCGCCGCCGCGGGACCCGCGCCACTCGAGGACCCGGGTTCCATCTTTCGAGTCGTGCTTGAACTCACCGACGGGCCGGGTTCCGCTCCTCACGCGCTCACGTTCAGCGTCGGTGCCAGCGGCGCCTTCGCTGAGTTGGGTGATCACCTCGCCGCGAACGCCGTGGTCCGACTTTCGTTCAAGGACGCGGAGGCGTTGACGGCGGGGACGCTCAACAGCGCGGTCGCGTTGCGTGAAGGACGCTTCAAGGTCCGCGGCGACGTGCAGGGACTCGTGCCGCTCATCGGCTGGCTACAGAGCACCCACGAAACGAGACGGGATCGCCCTTCAGACTGAGGGAGAGGTCAGGCTCGCGAGTCGTCTAACGCACGTCGAGATACTCGGATGATGAGCGAATGTCAGAGGTGACGGCCGAAATACGCCGCGAGCCGGTCAGCTTCGCTGGCGTCAATTCCTGCAGCGCGCTCGGGCCCGAACGGTGAACCTGAGGCGGATCGCACGATGGGCGAGATGGCGATCTTCTCGGCGACCAGTAGCTTCAGCGCGAGGTCGGGGGAAAGATTCGAACCCTGGCCAGTGGCTCGGGCGAGATCCCACCCGTGTACGAAGGTGTCCGTCGCGGCAATTCGCACGAGCGAGGACCCGCTCGTCTCCGACGAGAAAAGTGAAAATGTTTCGCCCATCACTCCTTCGCTTCCGAACGCCTCGACGCAGAGACTGGCACCAGTATCGAAAATTGAAAGGAAATTACCCTTCGAGAAATCTGAAGGATCACGGATCCGATCTTCGCCGACCAAGACACCCACGAAGAAGAACTGGTCACCAATGACGTGATTGATGAGCTGGCTGACGTTCCACTTCGTGCACGGTGTCGGATCACGAAACTGCTCGGGAACAACGTTCGCGAGCACGCTTCGAGTTGAGTCGATGGCTAACTCCAGCAAGTCGGTCGACATGTGTTGGTTCCCCTACGGATAACAGTAACCATCGAATGATTGCACTTCAATGGGGGTACAACATCAGCGTTCGGTCAAGTGCGGTTACGGGAGCACCGTACTCTGTCGCCAGTCAGATGCAATTGATCAACTTGGTCCCGTCGTCGAGTCCGTGCGGGACCGTTGTTCGTTCCCTACGGTGGCGCTTTTCGCTCGAGGAGCTACGTCGGTGAATGGTGGTGTGTATCAAAATGAGCGACGTCCGGGTGAAACCCCGCTTCACTGACACCCAAGCCGGTGCTGGCGACACTTACGGAGTCGGCGATCTTTCTCTCCGTGACCATGAGTGAGGGCGCCGAGGAAAAAGTTCGCGATCTTCTCGCTGACTTGTCTGGCCTCCAACGAGCGGTGGGATTTCGCGTCCCGGAAGCGCTGCTGAGCGTTGTTGCGGGCATCGGTGCTGCCGCGTGGGACCGACTCTTTTCAGGGCCTCGACCACACGACCTTCACGTGTTTCGTGCCGTGCGAGGAGACAAGCACGTGGCTCCTTCGACCCCGGGCGACCTCATGTTTCAGATCCGGGCTCGACAGATGGATGTTTGTTTCGAAGTTGCGTCATTGATTATGGATCGCCTTCGCGATTTCGTGGTAGTCGTCGACGAAACTCATGGCTTTAAATATTTTGATGAACGTGATCTGCTTGGCTTCGTCGACGGGACTGAGAGCCCGGTCGGGATCGCGGCGGCAGACGCCGCGCTCGTAGGCGAAGAGGACCTGGTCTTCTCGGGATCAAGTTACGTCATAACTCAGAAGTACCTTCACGACCTCGGTACGTGGACAGGTCTCTCGGTCGAAGAGCAGGCGAAGGATGTTGGCCGCACAAAACTCTCGAACGTAGAACTGCCCGACGAGGTCAAGCCCTCTAACTCCCATGTCGTGCTCCACACCATCGTCGATGAGCAGGAGGTCGAGCACGACATCGTACGTGACAACATGCCCTTTGGTTCGGTGGGGGTCGGAGAGTTTGGAACGTACTTCATCGGCTACGCCCGCACGCCCGCCGTTACTGAATTCATGCTCCAGCGCATGTTTGTGGGTAATCCGCCTGCCAACTACGACAGAATTCTTGATTTTTCCACGGCAATCACGGGGACACTTTTCTTCGTACCTACCGCTGACTTTCTCGACGACCCACCGGAGAGACGGGGTGTTTCAATTGACTCGAGCCACAGTTGCGCGGACCGCGGAATACGCCCACCGATCGTCGGTGGGAAAGACCTCGCATCCCCTCGGCGTCCGGTTGCAACTCCGGAGAGATCAAAGGAAGCATCCAATTGGTGGAATTATTTAAGTAATCTATGAATTCATGGATATACTAATTCCATGAATCAACCGGGAAACAGTAAGCCGCTCTACGTCGCCAAAGCCGAACTCTTCAAGTCTTTAGCTCATCCAGCACGTATTCGTATTCTCGAGCTGGTCGTGGCTGGTGAGATGTCTGTTAGCAACCTCCTGGCCGCTACCGGGCTCGAACCTTCTTCCCTGTCTCAACACTTGAATGTCATAAAGCACACTGGACTCGTTCAATCAAGTCGCGCCGGAAATACTGTGACGTACCGCGTGACCGATCCCTCGGTTGGCGAATTCCTGGCCGCGGCCCGATCGGTTCTCGCTACGACGCTCGGTCGTGCGCGCCAAACGCTCGAGGACTTAGTGGGACCTGCGTGACGGCGTCTGCGCCACTGGGGGGCGCTATTCGCCTTGACTCTCGGTGCGCGAGGGTGCAGCCCCTCGACGACTCTTCGTCGTGGTCTGTCGATAGGTAGAGCCGATGTCGACGTTCCGCTATCGCAAGGGATCCATCTTTCGTTCACTGTTCTCCAGAGCGCGTACTGAGCGTGCAGCCTCGCAACCCGACGTGCTCCCTGGCACCGGGCTACGGGGTTCGCTTCAGCTCCGCCACGTGGACGCCGGTTCGTGCAACGGTTGTGAAGTAGAGATTGCCTCGGCGTTCGCGCCAACGTACGACGCCGCACGATTTGGTTCTCGATTGGTCGCGTCGCCACGCCACGCGGACGGGGTATTGGTCACCGGCGTCGTCACCCGGAACATGGCGGGAGCGTTAGTACGAACACTCGACGCCCTACCCCGACCGGCGGTCGTCGTCGCGTGTGGCGACTGTGCGGTAAACGGCGGCATCTTTCGAGATGCTTACGGGGTTGCCGGGACGCTGGATTCCTTTGTCAACGTGGACGTTCGCATTCCGGGATGCCCGCCCCATCCAGAAGCGATTACCCAGGCGCTACGTAGCCTCACCGGCCGATAATCGTGGTGCTCTTCCTGGCCGGTCTGGGCTGCTGTGTCATTGGTCTCGTCGCGGCATTGGCCCTCTCGATCGACCGTCGCGTCGTGGTCGCGTCCCTCAGCGGGTCGTTGGGGTGTCTCCTCACCTTCGTTGCGGCGTCTCACGTGTTGCTCAGCGGACGCTCGTCGTCGTTCCACTCGGCGCTCGTGTTGCCCTTGACCGGAGTAAACCTCACCCTCGACCCGCTCGGGGCGCTGTTCGTGGCGATGACGTCATTCGTTGGTCTTGCGACGCTCGTGTACGTCGTGGGTTACGCGAAGGGCGAACTACGCTCTCGCACGGCACTCAGCCTCCTGCTGTTGTTCTTGATGTCGCTGTTGACCGTGCCGGCGGCGTCGAGTGTCGTCACCTTGATGTTCGCGTGGGAACTCATGGCGCTGAGTTCGATGTTGCTGATCATGGTCGAACAGCGTCGCCACGCTGAAGCACACTCCGCCGCTCAGTGGTACGGGGCGATGACCCAACTCGGAGCTGCTTCGATCCTTCTCGGGCTTCTTCTGTTGTCGATGAAAGGTGGTCAAACGTTCGCTGACATCAGAGCGCACGTCGCCGCGACGCCACCGACGTTGCGGTCGTTTGCCTTCGTTCTCACGTTGATCGGCTTCGCGTCGAAGGCGGGCGCCGTACCGTTTCACGTGTGGCTGCCCAAGGCGCATCCCGAGGCACCGAGTCCGGTGTCGGCGCTGATGTCAAGCGCGATGGTCGCCACGGGCGTGTACGGCATCGAGAGAGTCGGCAACGATCTGTTGGGCGGCGGCATGCTCTGGTGGTGGGTGGTTGTCGTCGCGCTCGGCGTCGTGTCCGCACTCTTCGGCGCGCTGCACGCGGTGACGAGCGTCGATCTCAAGCGACTGCTGGCGTACTCCACGATCGACATCCTCGGGCTCGTTCTGATCGGTGTTGGATGTTCCGGCGCTCTCGCCGCGACCGGCCACCCAGGGGACGCTCACCTGGCCTTGATCGGGGCATTACTCCTCGTTGTCTCGCACGCGGCCTTCAAAGGTTGTCTCTTCCTCGGCGCGGGTGCCGTTGAACACGCGACGGGTACTCGAAGTCTCGATCATCTCGGTGGATTGATTCGTCGAGTCCCCATAACGACGGCCCTCTTCGGAATCGGTGCCCTGTCGATCGTCGCCGTGCCCGCGTTCAGTGGCTTCACCAGCGAGTGGCTCCTGCTGCAAGGACTACTCCACGGCTTCGTCGACAAGAGTTCGCCGACGTTGATCGTGCTCTTGGTGGGCGTCGTCGCGCTGGCGCTGACGGGTGGCTTGACGGCCGTTGCTTTCGTGAAAGCCATCGGTATTGGGTTTCTCGGTCAAGCGCGATCGAAAGGCGCCTCGTCGGCTCACGAAGTCCCGCGCGCGATGCATTTCGGAATGGCAATTTTGTGTATTCCCTGCGTCGTCCTCGGCGTGGCACCCGGCTTGGTGATTCCTCTGGTGAGCCGCGCCGCGAACGTGGGCTCCGCGGACGTCGTCCCTCGTTCGATCGAAAGCGGAATCGGGCTCACACTCGATCACGTTCGTGGCGCGATCGAGCCAATGGTGCTGTTGGCGGGTTTCTTGCTCGTCGTCGCACTCCTCTCGGGAGTGAAATCGCTGCTCCGACGTCCCGCACGCAAGGTCGAGGCCTGGCGTGGAGGAGGCGACCCGCTCACGGCCCGCATGCAGTACACGGCGACCTCGTACGCCGAGCCCCTCCAACGCGTGTTCGCCGACGTCCTGCGTCCGGAGACCGACGTGGAAGTCACCCACGCCGTCGAATCGCAGTACTACGAGCAGTCACTCTCCTACGAGAGTCGTGTCGACGACGCCGTCGAGCGCCTCGCGTACCGACCGGTGGTCCGCACTTTCACGCGCGTTGGAGTCGCTGCACGGCGTCTTCAAAACGGAAGCGTTCACCGTTACTTGGCGTTTGGCTTCGTCGCGCTCCTCATCGTCTTGGTAGTGCTGGCGTGACGCACGTCGGTCCACCTCTCGGCTACGCGGTTAGCGCGTCGATTCTTCAAGTCACCCTGGTCGTTCTTGGTGGGCCGCTCCTGATAGGAATGATGGCCAAGGTTCGAGCCCGCTCGGAGGGACGGGTGGGCGCGCCCATCCATCAACTGCTTCGAGATCTACGAAAACTGATGGGGAAGGAAAGTCTTCGCGCCCGTCATTCGAGCGTGGTGCTGGCGATGGCGCCACTGATCGTGCTGGGCTCTACCGCGTTGGCCGTGGCGATATCGCCGTTGGTGACGACGCACCCGCTTTTAAGCAACAGCGCCGATCTCTTCGTGATCGTCTATCTCCTCTTGACGGGCTCGGTCACCATGGCGTTGGCAGGTCTTGACACCGGCACCGCCTTTGGGGGAATGGGATCGAGCCGAGCCATCACTGTTGGTGCGCTCGCCGAGCCCGCGCTGCTCGTCGCGGTCATTGCCTTGTCCATTCAGGCCCGAACGTCGAATCTCCCCGCGATCGTCGCCGACACCATCACCCATCCGGTGTGGACGTCGACGCCCACGAGAATCCTGGCGCTCGTGGCACTCGTGATCGTGGTCATCGCCGAGACCGGACGACTGCCGGTCGACAATCCAAGTACCCACCTCGAAGTCACGATGATTCATGAGGCCATGACCCTCGAATACGCCGGATCCGATCTAGGACTCGTCACGCTGGGCGCCGCCATGCGACTCGGTCTGCTCTTCGCACTGGTCATGAACCTCTTCGTTCCCTGGGGCGTCGCCACCGGCAGCTCGATTCCGTGGCTCCTCGCCGCCGTCGCGTTCTTGGCGTTGAAGACGTCACTCATGGCTGTCGTCGTGTCACTCATTGAGGTGCACAGCGCCAAGTTGCGCCTCTTTCGAGTGCCCGAGCTTCTCGCGGGCGGTTTCGTGCTCGCGGTGCTCGCCGTCATAACCCAACTGGCCACACGATGAGTACGTCGTTCTACGTCGGAGCGCTCGAGCTCACCACTGGAGCAGTGCTCGTGTGCGCCGTGATGACCCTCTGGCGACGCCAAGTGCGCGCCATCGTCACCATGTTGCGCTTCCAGGGAGTGGCGCTCGCCGCAGTGGCTGGCGTGTTGGCGTGGCACGAACACGATCTCGGTCTGGCAATCACGGCAGCACTTGTGCTGGGCGTGAAGGGAGTGCTCGTGCCCTGGCTGCTTCGTCGCGTGATCCGGCTCGATCCGAGAAGCCGCGAGACGGCACCGCTCATCAACGTACCCGCCTCACTCGTTTCGGCCGCGTTCCTCATCGTCGTGTCCTACGTCGTGTGTTCCAAACTCACCGCACTCGCTCCCTCCGCCGCGTCGCGTCTGGTGCCCATTGGCGTGGCGACCGTGCTCGTGGGCTACTTCATGTTGGTGACCAGGCGCCGGTCCGTCTCACAGATTGTCGGACTCTTGCTGGTCGACAACGGCATCGCGCTCGTCACGTTCCTCCTCACCGCTGGCGTGCCACTGATCGTCGAACTCGGCGCGACCCTCGACGTCCTGCTCGTAGTCGTTGTTCTTCAGGTGCTCGTCGTCAACGCGGGCGCTCGCCATGGATCAATCGATCTGGACGAGTTAAGAGAGCTCCACGACTGATGCTGGCCCTCCTCGCTCTCGTGATCCCTCTTGTGATGGGGATCATCGCACTCGTCGTTCCGTGGCGGCGATGGATTGGGTGGGGAAGCGTCTTTTCGTCCGCGGGCGTCCTCGGCATCGGGATCGGACTGTGTATCACGACGTCCTCACACGGTCCGGTATCGGCCCTACACGGAACGCTTCGTGCGGACGCGCTCAGTTCGTTCATGGTCGTCGTCATCGGCACCGTCTCGCTGCTCGCGACGCTGCAGACCCCGCGGGTCTTGAGCCAAGAGATTGCGGAAGGAACGACGACCCTACGGCACGCGAGTTACTACGTCGTCCTGATGCAGTCCTTCATCACGTGCATGCTCGCCGCGGTTCTCGCGGCGAACCTCGGGGTACTCTGGGTGGCCATCGAGGCGACGACCATCGCGACGACCTTCCTCGTAAGTCACAATCGAACGAAGAAGGCCATCGAGGCGTCATGGAAGTACGTCATTCTGTGCTCCGTCGGGATCGCGCTGGCCTTTCTCGGTACCGTGCTGGTGTACTTCGCCGCTCTTCACTCAGGTGCGGCCACGCCGCACACGGCGTCACTCAACTGGACTTCGCTGATGGCGATCGCGCCGCACCTCAACCACGGGGTCATGCGTCTCGCCATCACGCTGCTGGTCCTCGGGTACGGCACCAAGGTGGGACTCGCCCCGACGCACAGTTGGCTCGCCGACGCGCACAGTGAGGCTCCCGCGCCGGTGTCGGCGCTCATGTCGGGTGTGCTTTTGACCGTTGCCTTCTACGCACTCCTACGATTCAAGGCGATCGCCGACGCCGCGCTCGGCCCGGCCTTTCCTCGAGCGCTGTTCATCGTTGTGGGACTGTTGTCGTTAGTGGTGGCCGCGGTGCTGCTCATCGATCAGCGCGACTACAAACGAATGCTCGCGTACTCCAGTGTCGAACACATGGGACTCCTGGCCCTTGGTGCTGCGGCTGGTAGTTCACTCGCGATCGCGGCGGTGCTGCTGCACATGCTCGGACACGGTCTCACGAAGTCGACACTCTTCATCTCTTCGGGCGAGATTGCTCACGCCGAGGGAACGACCGAGATCGCCAAAGTGAAAGCACTGTTGGCGCGTCGTCCAGTACTCGGCGCACTCTTTGGGTGCGGGTTCCTGGCGCTGCTTGGTTTTCCTCCCTTCAGCCTCTTCGTTAGTGAGTTCACGATGGCACGCGCCGAAGTGAACGTCGGACTGTGGTGGGTCGTGGCGATCTCGCTCGTCTGTCTCTCCGTGATCTTCGTCTCGATGACCAACCACGCGCGTCATCTGCTCTTAGGAGGGGACTCGTCGCGTGCTGCACCGCTCGTCGCGCGCTCGGTCGTTATCCCGCTCGTCACGGCACTGGCCGTGTGCGCCTTCATCGGCGTCTCAGCGTGGCCTCTGCTGTCGCTTCTGCACGCGGCGGCCCACGTGGTGGCACCGTGATTGGGCTCCGTGAGACCCTCGAGATTCCGGCTTCGACACTGCACGCCCGCGCGAAGCAGACACTTGAGAATGGCTATCGACTAGCGCTGATCGCGGCACACGACGACGGTGAGTCTCTTCGCGTGGTCTACGTCTTTACGAGCGGTCCGCCGGATCACCGCCTCGAACTCACGGTCCGACTTGATCCGTCCAATCCCAGGGTGCCCACGCTGAGTGATCTTTCGTTTCCCGCGAGCCGCTTCGAGCGCCAGATGCACGACACCTTTGGCATCGTCCCCGAGGGGCATCCCTTTCTCCGGCCTCTCGTTCGACACTCTCACTGGCCCGAACACTGGTATCCAATGCGCCACGACGCGGGACCGACGCCCGCCATGGCGCACGACGGCGTGCCGTATCCGTTCATTGAGGTGCAGGGCGCCGGGGTCTACGAGATACCCGTGGGCCCGGTACACGCCGGACTCATTGAGCCCGGACACTTCAGATTCTCGGTCGTGGGCGAGACGATTCTCAAGATGACCTCGCGACTCTGGTTCGTGCACCGTGGCATTGAACGAATGTTCCAGGGCGTCGACGTTCTCGAGGGAGTGCAGATCGCCGAGCGCATCTCGGGTGACACCGCCGTCGGTCACGGTCTCGCCTACTGCATGGCCGTCGAAGAGGCGCAAGGAATCGACGTACCAGAGGACGCTTGTGTGATCCGCTCGGTACTCCTCGAGTTGGAGCGGATCTACAACCACGTGGGTGACATCGGTGGCCTGTGCAGCGACGTGAGTTTTGGCGTGGCGCACGCAAGGTCAATGGTGATTCGAGAACAACTGCTCCGTCTCAACGAATCAGTCACGGGGCACCGACTGTTACGTGGATCGATTCGTCCGGGAGTCACCTCGATTCGACGCCTTCCGACCTCCGAAGAGCTTGACCACGTCGCGGTTGAGCTACATCAATTGATGGAGCTCATCTCTTCTAACAGTACGGTCAACGACCGCTTCGAAGGAACGGCGGTGCTACTGGCGGACGACGCCAAGGCCATTGGAACGCTTGGTGTCGTGGCGCGAGCCTCGGGTCAAAAGATCGACGCAAGGCACTCTCACCCCTTCGTGTCGGGCAGGTCAGCGTTTCAACTGATCACGCAGTCACCGGGTGATGTTCTCGCGCGATTCACGCAACGCTCCGACGAAGTGAGGAACTCACTCGAAGTGATTGCTGGGCAAGCCGGGCTCTCACCACGCCTTGAGAGCACTGGGGCTCCTTCGCAGCCCGGGTCAGCGTCGGGACTCGGAATCGTCGAAGGGTGGCGGGGAACGATTGTCCATCGAGTCGAACTCGACCCGCCAGGTGTCGTGTCGCGATGTTGCGTCGCTGACCCGTCGTTTTTCAATTGGCCCGCACTCGCGACGTCGATGACCGACACTATCGTGCCCGACTTTCCTCTGGTCAACAAGAGCTTCAATCTTTCGTACGCCGGAAATGACCTCTGACGAGAGGGCACGCATGATGGCACGTAGTTTTGCTTCATCAAAAGCACATTGGTCTGCTGCCAATCCATTCCAGTTCGTTGGTCACGCGAACCATGGATTTCTCGAGAGTGAACGTTCACTTTTCTGACAATGGGCCGCGGGCATGTAGATACCTGCATCTTGGGATGAAAGGTCCGAAGGGCGCAATCTCGCCGCTAGATCAGTCCGAGCGCGCGCACTTCATCACGCTCACCGACGAGTTCATCGGTCGTGATCTTGATGCGTTCGTGGGCGAATTCGTCGAGTTCGAATCCCTCTTTGACCTTCCACGAGCCCTGACCGTCCGCGAGTACGGGAAAGCCGAAGGTCAAACCTTCGGGCACGCCGTACGCGCCTTCGCTGGTCACGCCGACTGACGCGCAGTCGTCGACGGGCGTCGCGTTGACGAGACTCACGACCGTGTCGATCGCCGCGTTCGCGGCCGACGCCGCGGAACTCAGTCCGCGGGCTTCGATGATCGCGGCACCACGCTTTTGAACGGTGGTGATGAAGTTGCCCTGCAACCAGGCGTGGTCGTCGATGAGGTCAGGAACCTTCAGGCCGTTGATCGTCGCGTTGGCGAAGTCGGGGAACTGCGTGGCGGAGTGGTTGCCCCAGATCGCCAGGTTCTTGACGTCCTTCACGGCGACGCCGGCCTTCTTCGCCAACTGCGTCTCCGCGCGGTTCTGGTCGAGGCGTGTCATGGCGAACCACCGATCGGCGGGAACTTCGGGCGCGTTGGAACGTGCGATGAGACAGTTCGTGTTGCACGGGTTTCCGACGACGAGCACGCGCACGTCGCTGGCCGCGTTCTCGACGATCGCTCGACCCTGTGGTTTGAAGATGCCGCCGTTCACGTTGAGCAGGTCACTGCGCTCCATGCCAGCCTTGCGTGGGATGGAGCCCACGAGGAGCGCCCAGTT